>Ga0137320_1000050_pt1 | contig 30036 bp, 56 predicted proteins | sample EasRivERMZT366_2_FD_104754 | JGI IMG/M metagenome (GOLD analysis project Ga0137320, IMG submission 104754) | Soil microbial communities from meander-bound floodplain in the East River, Colorado, USA - East River MetaG ERMZT366_2 | ecosystem: Environmental > Terrestrial > Soil > Floodplain ...
GTCGTGGTCAGAATCCTTTCCGGCATTACCAAAAAATTGACTTCCGGTAAGAAAGAAATGGAATGGAGAAGTCTCAATCTGAGACAAAACTGACGTTCCAGCGCTTGTGTTCATGATCATAGTTTCATTTCCTTTCAAAGTAAATCGCCAAGAAAATCCACAGACACGAATGCAGTGCAATTACTCGATTGATTTACGTACTTCTGCTTGAACCAAATCAAAGATTTGGAAAACATCGTCCATAGTATGATGACCGCCAATCAGTAATTTCTGGCGCATTTCGGGAGAAAGTTCAATTTGAAAGATATTTTGACTATCTTCGGCAGCTTCAGCTTTCATGCTTTCTTCGATTCGGATGCATTCTTGACACATACTACTTCTCCCTTACATCGTAAATAGGTAAATTGCCGACAATACTAACAAAATACCATTTATCAATTTCCCTAATTCATTCGCACCAACACTGCCGCCCCCGATTTCATTTCCAACAGAGAAAATACGACCAATCCCTGTTAGAAGGATAAAGCACTTAATTGCGAAGAACATCATTATCTCCTAAATATCGAAGTTGAGGCAATCCACCTGAAGGGCGTCACAAAGAGCCTTCCTAAGCTTATAAGTGTCGATAGCAACCCTTTGACCCCACTTCTTTCCCATCCTAGACAACCCCGGATCACTGTAAATCAAATCCCACAGAGGCGCTCGCAAATGAGGTGGAATGTCAAGTTTCAGGCTAGACCCAACAGTATTATCCTCTTTAGTCGAGCATTCGTGGCAAATGGCGAACATAACACCTTTGTACTCACCGTCCCATCGCTGAGTTTGACTATTAAAAGTGTGGCCCCAAGCAATAAAAAATGACCCGGATTCAGGCTTTTTACTATGCACAGAATGATAATCACACTCGGCGCACCAATACTCAACTACATTTGACGGTTTGAAAGGCTCGAAAGGAATCCTCATTAGAATCTCTCCTAGAGTTTTTCGTGACAGGGACTGCTTTCGGGATTGTTGGATTTCAACCAGTCAAGAGCCATAGACCACGCTATCTCTCTTGGAAATCTTCCCCAACCAAATTCACCTACGGGATGACGACAGAAATACAGAGGATCGGCTATTTTGGTAAAGTCGATGGTGCAGTTTGCGGGATTATCATCATTAAAAATGTGTTCTACCCACTGATAGCCCGCTTCAGTATAGGCTCGCTGTGCCGCCAATACAGAAAGATCGCCAACTCTATGTGGCATCGCCGCTCCGTCTATCAATCCCCTCAAATAAATCTCCATGCCCGCGCGGACCATTAAATCGGGCGCAGGCTCAACTACCATCAGGCAAATTTCTGGCTGACCCTCTTCCTTGAAGAACTCAAATCCCGGAAAGTGCATTTGCAATTGTTTTGCGAAACTAGAGCAAAGACTGACAGAAAACCGTCTTGTATTCAAAATCATAGAATCCAACTCCTTTATGACAGGTCTATCGGGATTTCCAACACAGGATGACCTATATCTAGTTGGTCTTGCGAATCGTCTGCGAAAACAAAATTCGTGACAGGATAACATTCCCCGTCATTAGTTCTCACGGTAATGTCCGAATCTAGCTGTTCGCCTGTGAAATCGCTAATCATCAGACCAAAAAGATCACGAAATGTCATGGTATTCTCCGATTCTATGTCAAAACCGTCTTTATCGCTTCGACAATGGTTCTGTCGCAAATGTACGCCATAATACTTTCAGGCGGGTCAAATTCTCCATGATCCACCACGTAGGCGCAGTTTGTCACGAATCCATGACTTCCGCATCGAAAGTTCAATTCGGGCAATCTAACGTAGATTCTACCCTGATAAACGAAGTTTTGACCAGTCTGAACCGCACCCATTTGGCAGAGTGGTGATGCCGAATTCATAACACTATCTCCACGCTTAGACAACACTTCTCTTGTGAAACTGTCGTTACTTGGATTTATTGCAAATTTGCGGGAAACAGACGTAAATTACTGCCCAATTCCCGTATTCTTTTCTCAATGATTCCATGATTTCCGAGAAGTTTCTACAGAGCGCATCAACGTCTTTTTCGCCACTTTCGACCTGTTGGCCCATGATTTCTACCCGATACGTAATCTTCATAGACCTTAATCTCCTAGTAAGAACAATACACATTAGAGGCACAGCCAAATGGCGCTTTTGGATTGTCCGGAATCTCAATTTCGAATTTCATTTTTCCAGCTATTATCGCAGTTTTATGCTGATTTCTGGTTTTTCGAAGCCCTTTTTTGTGTTTTCTTTGCGACAGGTTTCACACAACCATAAACCCACCGATGCAACCTCATAATGACCGATCATAAGGCTTGCAAGAAATGATTTCATGAGTCTGTGACTAGCCGAATAGCGCCTACAAACTGCACATTGTTTGACTTCAGAACTTTGGCACATTTCAAATACTCCTATTCACAGAACCAGACAGGCTAGAAGGGAGCAATTTGTGATTGGATTTTTAGAGGAAACCACGTTTAGACGCACACCCGGCACAAAATATCAAAGTGATATCACTATAATATCACTCTGAATAGGGTTTCTAGGGTTCTAGAGGGGTTTTTGACTTATTTAAAATGCCCAAAAATGCTCCAAAACACCCTAAAACACCTTCAAAACACCCCGAAATTGTTCCAAAACACATGATTCTGGATTCGGGATATCCCTATTTCACGTAAATATACCAAAGAATTGTGCAAAGAGATAGGAAAATGTCCATAACTATGAACAAAATTCCTACTTTGATATAGGTATTCATCGGTTTCATCTCCTAAAAACCCGCACGACGCAGAAAACTCACGCATTCCGGGCAGAAAAGCTCATTTGACTTCTCGGTGAAGGCAAAACTTGGGGCGCTGACGTATGTTGTTACGTCTTTACAAAGATCGCAAGTGAAATGTTCTGGTTCTCTGTAGGGATAATCGGGATTTGGGTTGAATTCATCAGGCGGATACGGTAACATAACTGACTCCTTATGCTAATGCGTTATCACGAACGGTATGCGCACCCCACCGCAAAAAGGAACAGACCATCTATTCCTTGGTCTGGCCCTGAATCGCTGTTTCGGGACAGTCAACCAAGAACTTGGGGATATAGTATCCCTTGTTGGTACGGACCCAATCGTGACCCTCATCCGTGACGATGATCGCCTTTCCCTTTTTGTACGGCCCATAGCTTTCAAGCATCCGATACATGAAATTCTCCTTTCAAGAATACCGAAACTAGATTTTCCCCAACGGAAAGCGCTTACCGACAGTAATTAGCCCGGCGATTTCGGTTTTTCTTTCGCTTGGCTTTCTTGGAAATTTTTGCACGTTCTGCCTTAACAAGAGGATCAATCATGGCGAGATGGATTTCTGAGGAACTTGCCAGACGACAAGGCTCTTTCCTTGGCCGACAAACCGTATGCCGCTGTTTCTTCCAGCCTGTCCCGTCGATAGTTTCGGTGAACTTGGGATCAGAACCGAACCTGTTGTTGGCGAATCCATAATTACCGCAACCGGCCTTTTGGGACAGAGGATCAGTTTTCTTGGCCTTACGCACACCCTTGACCCGAACGGTCTTTTCCGAAGTTCCCATCTGGTGCAGGATGGCGAAAAATCGGTTATCTTCCTGAAGCACGTTGTAGTGCCTGGACTTCTCATTTCGGCGAAACTCTTCCGCCAAATACGACCGATCCCGTTTCTTGCTCACGATACTTTCCTTTCTGCTACAGGCTCAACATGGGATTTTTGCCCGAACCTATCGCGCAACGATCCCACAAATGACTGCCCTTCGCGTACATCCCACGTAACGACCTGTTTATTTTCATCGTACTGGAAAATGACATGGCCGTTATTCATCATTGCCAGACCAAGAAATGTTCCTTTGATCGGATGAAAAACCTTCCACATTTCAACATTCTCCGAGTATTTCCCGCGCCTTCCACGCGAAATCTGACTCATTTTCCGATTCTTCGATAGCCTTGATGAACTTGTTGAGTGTTTCTTCTTCCGGAACCGGCGAATCTTTCCAGATTGCCAACTCGATGCGCTTGGCCAACTCACGATCCGGCATCGTGACCAATTCTTGAATGAGATAATATCCCAATTCCGACGTTGCGATATGTTTCACAATTTGTCCTTTCGGGAAAGTCCAAGGGATTACCAAAAATTGCTGACCCGCAACCGCAGTGTTTTGGAGGGGTAAATAACCTATTTCGGGATTCGAACCCGAACCGTCTGCCCCAATTAAGGCGCAGACTATGCCCAACTTCACACCTTATAGGTTAAGCGCTATTTTAGGGCGCTACTCTAGAACTATGGCACTCACGATCTCTTGTGCTAGACCGTGAATGTCAATATCAAGGTTCATTACAGACAGTGCTTCCCAAAATCCAGATAGACTAGAGCATAGCTAGCCGAACTTCCAGCCGCCCACGATCAGACCACGAAAAATGATCTAAAAGCAGTGCAATGCCTTATTATTCGGACTCTATCCTGGATTCGCTGTCCCGCGCTACATTTATCGTACCCGCACTCCAACCACCAATAACCACCAGATTATTGACAATTGGCGCGGCATCACCGACCAATAATAACCAACGCGCTACCAAAGAGCGGAAGACCCGACGCTAACCTAGTTGGATTAGACGTAGACCCACGTAAGAATGCCCATTGGATTGTGGCGCAATGATTAAATTATCGACCATTGGTGAGGGAATATCACTCACGCGATTTCCGGCCCGTCCTGTAAATAGAACTAGATCGCTATGAGACCTGGGACTACCGACGAATCGGCGTTTAGCCAGACTAGCGACCTAAAATCCGTACTTACTGATTATCACGCTTTAACTTACGCGCTTTGCCGTTTTCGGTTTTTTCTAGGACTCTCGCCCGCGCTTTACTAGAGCGCATGCCTTGACGATCAAGACCTAGACCGATAACGATATCCGCGTACTTGGGCGCAATAATCGCCAGACGGTCGTAACCCCGGTTTTTCCCGGAGCATAGGATGGACTCAGACCCATAACCTTGACGGATTCTCGGACCCTGATCACAGTCTCCCCATGACCAACCAGACCCTACAAGCGAACCCGGAGCATTATTGGACCCTATCCGATTCCTGGCGGTCAACCCGGTGACTAACCGGATACCCGCTACACAGGGGCGGACCCTTTTCCCGACCGGACAGAACGCGGCTTATGGTGCGTCTATAATTCCAGAGGTTATCTGGACTATCCATAATATCGGGCGTAACGGCCTACGTATAGGACGTAACGGCAGACACTATAGAGATAGACGGTTATTCAAGCGATACCGACAAACGCTATGATCGGACCTAAAGCGCCGACTAGGCGACCGCTGCGAACTTCGTCCGAATACTGGACGTAGAAGCTCGCTGTCCGAGAACCGCCGAAGCAATCGTGCTGGCGTTATCGGAACCGAAGCCAAGGTTCGTCGGTGGCGTATAACCATCGCCGTGCGCGACGAGAATGTTCAGGTTGTCGATGAGTTCGCGGACCTGGACCATCGACTGATCGACATTGCCATTCTTCGTGTTCAAGATGGCGATAACTGCATCAGCCAGCTTGCGATTGGCCTTGTACTTCGGGCCAAGCTGCGCGAAGAGCGCCTGAACATCGACCTTACCGGACTTCGGAGCGGTGGTGGAAACGGTGGTACTCATAGGAAATCTCCCATAGGTGACTTACCGTCCCGACCACAGGACCGTCCCGTAATCAGGACGGCGCTTGAGTCGTTATGTCTGATAACTTCCGGCTCTACGGGTATCGCATTGCACGATAGCAAAAACTGGTTTGAACTATTTAATTATACGCTACATTTTCGCCATTGTCAAGTTTTTCGGCTTTTTTTCTTTTTTTTCTGTTTTTCTCGTTTTCGTCAATTGATTCTAGGCGCGGTTTTTCCCATAGTCAACCACCAGGGCAAATTATTTTTATTATTGGTATCGTCCTATAACATCGGGCTTGGTCGTGGTTAGAATAAGATATTATCGGCTTAGTCCTATAAAAAAGAAGTCCGAGAATAATTTTCTTTTTGGTCCGGTAATAATAAAAAGTGCGCATGGCTCGCCCGCTCGCAGTGCTTTATCGGCCCCTGCCCGCGTCGTCCTACTTTTTTGATTGTCTGCTATATTATACCATACAAAACCAAGAATGTCAAGGTCCGATAATAATAATTTTTTACGTCCGATAAACTGGCTAAACTAGGTCCGATAACGCGCAGTTATTGTAGTGAAAAAATTATAGGACGCTTTTGGTCCTATAATTGGTTCTAGGTTTTTGGAATTTTTTATCGGGCGTGATCCTGGGCCATCCTTGGCCTGGACCGATAACTTATTTGATGAGTCCTATATCCTTGCTCCAGATTGTAGTCCGATAACCACGAACGTCCCGTTCAAGTCCGATAATTGCTTCGAGTTCCACAGCCCGATAATTGTACATGCTTTGGCCGAATTTCAGTATTACTTTAGAGGGTCCGGTAACAACATCCATTCCGATAACTTCCATTCCCTCATGTCCGATAACGAATGCCGTGTCTCCGCGTCTGATAACCTTTGACAGGTCGATCAGGTCCGATAACTTTTGCTGCCGAGTTTTCGTCATGTCCTATAACCCCCTTATCTTTTTTAGGACTATCTGAACGTCCGATAAATCCACTTGAATCGGTTCGGGCTGGATTATCAGACTTCCCTCATGTCGTCCGATAACTCTGATCGGAACGGGCCACTTGAATGATTTTAGGACCACAGCATCACCGTCCGATATTTCTTCGACATAATACGGCCTTGTACTCATTATTATCGCCCCCAAAAGGGGCGGGCCTATAACTTCCGACCCGCCCTAGTTCCGATAAAACTAGCCCCTGAAGAACGTCCCGATAACTTCCTGGGCTTTGTCCGATAAGCTAGGAACCCCTCTTTTATCGGCATCAGCCTCATCAACGTCCGAGAATGTCAATGCGCCGTACCATCCTTCAAGTTCAAGTTTCGCTTTAAGACGCTCCAGCGCCTTATCAGACGACATTGCCATCGCACACGTCCCATAAAACCGATGATGGAAAGGCCCGATAATCTCCGCGACCCATAACTTGGCCGATCCGCGTGTAAAGCGATACTTCAAAGTGGAACGCTTTGCGAGTTTTCGGTCCAACGCTTGACGGAAGCTAGTAGCCATTATTATCACCCCTTCTATAAGAGACACTTTACTTCATTACCGGAACATCCGATAACTGTTGGAGGTATTCATCGACCTGGGCCGATAACGGATTCACATATTGGACCCTATATTCGGACACCATTCTGTGGTCTGATAATATCAGATCGTTTTTTCCTTCACGTCTGATAACTTCGTGCTTTTCGCTTTCACCGAAGAGTCTGATAATATCGCCCGATTCGATTCTCATTTTTTTGTTCCCCTTATCAATTTCCTACAATACAAGTATAGGATACCATCGGGCGAAAAGCAATAAGAAAAAGAAAAAAATCTTTTAGTCCTATAATATCGATACATGTCTTGTCAAAAACGCCACTTGTTTGATATTATTAGCATAGTCCTATAATCGCGTTCATAATTACACACATGGTAAACCATTATTGGCCACGTCCGATAATTGCAGTTCCGAAAATCCTTATCATGTAGTGCCGAGTCCTATAATAATTATTGCGAACAAAAATATAGGACTTCCGAGAGTCCTATAATCCGTATCGGTTGTTTAGTCCGATATTAGATTAAGCACAGCTTTATGTCCGGTTGATTCCGATAACCACTCCGAGAGTTTATCGGTCGCTTCCTTCGGAGTTAGTCCGATAGCATTGTGTCCGATATAATCCACGAATGGCCCGATAACCGTCGCCTTGAATAACGTCTTATAACTCGGAGTCGATCCCTTCGTGATCCTATAATCAAACGTCTGATAACTCATGCCACATCCCTTCCAAGAAAGTCCAATAATATCATCATCTCATCAAGGTTCGATAACTTGTCATCATCCCATCGGGTCCGATAATCACCTTCAAGTGGTTCTTCAATTATCATACCGTCCCAATATGTCTTGATTATCGCCCCATCTTTATTATAAGACGCACAGATGAATACGTCCGATAAGTTGATGATAGTCTCATGGCCCGATAAGTCACAGCGGCCTAGTACCTCATTATCGGACATAACGTGCAAGACCCGATAACTATCTGTTGAGCCGAACAGTCCGATAACATCTCCATCGCTGATCTTCATTGAAGCACCCCTTTAGTCCGATAGTATCCACCATATTTGGGCGGTTCCTATAACCACCATGAGGATACATGTTCCGATAAAAGCTAACATCTTAGCGTCCCTTCCGATAACCACGGCCATAAGTATTCCCGCAAAGATTCAAGCTATTCTTTACCATCAGGAGAGTCAGCCCGATAATCGCCACGATTCCATAGGTCAGATAAGCTTCCATGTTATTGCCCCTTTCATTTCCTGGTTATCGTTATCATCAATCAACAAATATAGTATAAGATAGCATTGATGGAAAAGCAAATAAAAAAGAAAATTTTTTATGTCCTATAAGTTATAGTCCCATAATAATTCCGAGTTCGGATTGTTTAGTCCTATAATCTTATAAGTATCAAGTAAGTATAGTCCGATAAGTAATGGTGGATAGATAGTCCTATAATGTATAGTCCGATATCTTTTGTGTCAAACAAAAAGTCCTATAACAAATAGATGTAATAAGTCCGATAAATCTAAGTCCTATAAGTCTATCAGCCTCATTAAAGTCCGATAAGGGTACGCCAGTTTTATAGTCCGATAAGTCTTGCTAGCGGAGGGTCCGATAACGTTACGGGGTTAACACGCAACAAGACTCCAAACCACCTTCAAATTTTGAAACCCAACAATCCCGACTCTATGTAGCGCGCCCGAAAAGAAATTCTTTACAAGGGGTGTGGGTATTTTATATGCGAAAAAGTAAAGTAATCACTTATAAAAAAATTGTTACGAAAAAAATCTGGACGCTTAACGAACTTTTAATCTCGAAATGGGTATAATAGTATGGCGTGATTTGATTTTTATGTTAATCTTAAAAGGAGATAGAAATGGCTTTTGGTCCTGTAGCATTCGCAACTGCACAAAGCGTAGACGAAGTAGCTCCCGGCGTACCAGCATTTAATAGCGTTGGACAACCAACCGGACAAGACGAAAATTATCTTTGCACATTGACACTTCCATTGACTGACGCAGATGGAACCGCTCTTACTGGTCTAACACAACTCGCTGTATTTACTACGGTTAAAGAAGGCGATGTAAATCCATATGAAGGTCTTTCTATGGAACAGATTATCGCTCTTAACAACAACCAGAATGGTGTTATCGTAGCTCTTGATCCAGAAATTAATGTTCCCGGTTCGGAAATTGAAGTTGTACTACCAATTATTTTACTAGGTTCAACACAGCAATTCGCTGCTGCTTGTTCGGATGCCGTCTAATGTATAGTCCTACTTCAATGACTACTGCTACGTCGCGTCCTAAGAAGGGAGTTTTAGGAAAACTTTATACATTGCTAGAACTTGCACAAAGGATCGTCCTGTTCTTTGCGAGATTGAGACAAAGAATCCGTAACTGTATATGTAAGTAACACTTTATGCTCACCAAGAGAAGCCCCGTTCAGAAATGTTCGGGGTTTTTCTATTTTCAGAGAACAAATTCGTCCGACTAGCGTATAATAACAGGATATTATCTGGTCTGGCTATATGATGGAGTTGAAAGTAAAAGAGAAAACTAATGATAGATAATTTATTTGTTATAGCAATTATTATATTGTTTGTTGGTTGCATAGCCATTAAGAAATACCTAGAACTTCAGGCTATGAAAAGATTTCTACAAGATCAAATAGACAAAGTAGCAAAAGTAAAAATCCGAAGAAGAACTTGGAAAAAATTTAGAGATGTTGATCCGGAAGAATACGACGAATCCTGTATCTTGAGTGTCAAGCCCCAAAATAAGAAGTTCCATAATTACTAGGATATTTAATATGAGTTTCTTTAAAACACCAGAATTCATTTCCGTGACCCTAGCGACCATTCTACTATCTGGTCTAGCCCTTTATGTAGGCATTGGTAAAACCAAATATTCAACTAATATAGATGTAGAAAGAAAAGATGTTACTATTAATTTAATCGGCGATGGGTGTGTTAAGGTAGTTTATTATGAAGGATTAGTTAAACAATTTGTTAACGATTCATTAGTTAGTGAAAAGGTTATAGTTACGAACTTTTCTCACGCGGAAAGGGTAGAGTGTGATGAAAACTAAAGTAGAAATCGATCTTACTCAAGAACAAATAGACGTATTGGTGGGTGACGAACTTAGAAATTTAGAAAAAGAAAATAAGAGACTCCAGAAACGTATTGGCGAATTAGAACAAACTATAAGAGATAATTACGAGAAATCAGACTTAGCTAATAAGATTTATAAAGTAATAGAAGATTCTGATCTATTTCATAAAAGTGACGGGTGTTATGGCGATAATTGCTAAATCTAAATGGTGTAAATTAGGGCTTCATAAATGGAAGTGGTTAGCACATTCTTATGGTACAATGCATGATTGGTTTCGTTGCGAAAGATGCTCTAAAGAAAAGTTAAAGTTAGTCAAATGGTACTATTGGGGATATTAGATTATGTGTTATATTTGGCGTGACCAGTACGATAAGGATAATTTCCACGTTGGAACCAAATCTAGTTATGGCAGATTTAATTGTTGGTTTACAATATTTTGTGATGCTATATCAGATTGTTTTGGCCAAGAAGCTTATGAGTTCATAAAGAACAACGTTACAGAAGTACCAATGGAAGTGGAATTTAGAAATGTCAAGCTGTCTAGCAAAGATTAATAGATTATTGGTTTTACTACCATTGTTTTGTTCTAGTTGTGTGATGTTTGGCAATAATCCCCCTCCAAAGATTCCTTGCCTTGTTTGTAAAGATGCTGGAATTTATACATCTAACGTTGGAGCAAAAGAATTTTGTTACAATTGCAAGAAAGGCGAGACTAAGAAGGTTACACAATTTTCGAGTACGCCAATAAATGAATTATTGAATCTTTTGGAATTTAATTATTTGACTTATTGCAAGTTTAGATATGATGAGTTTTATGCTATAGAATACTATGACACTATAATAATAATTAAAGATGAGATAAGAAAGAGGATTCAATGATAACATTTATATATGAATGGTTTCCTGTATTTTATCCTTCTATTATGGTAGTATTGATATTTTTATTTTTAGTGTTTGGTATAAAAAGGAATTAAGATTAATGATACATTGTTGGGATAATAAACCACTTAGAGATTTGGAAGAAATTATAGACCTGTTTGAACAATCTTTAATACAAGTTAATAGATGTGTGTTTTGCCATGAAGAATGTTATGATACAGGACGTATAGAACATAAGAAAACTTGTCAAATAACTAAGGCTAGAAATATTATTTCGGGCCTAGAATGCGGAGATGATTAATGGATCAAAAAGAATTAGATTTAATATATATGCAGGAAGCTTATAGAATAGGATCATCATGCTCTACCGACCCAAGCACACAAAATGGTGCTATTATAGTGAATCCTCTAATAAAGGAAGCTATTTCGATTGGTGCAAATAGATTTCCGGGGAAAATAATAAATAAACCAGAAAGATGGGAGCGACCTATAAAATATTCCTACGTAGAACATGCAGAAAGAAGCGCGATTTATCATGCTGCTAGGACGGGCCGACCCACCGCGAATTGTACTATGTATTGCTATTGGGCCGCTTGTGCTGATTGCGCGAGAGCGATCATTCTGTCTGGCATATCCCGTCTAGTAACTCACAAGATTATAATGGATATTTCTCACGAACGCTGGAAGGATACAATTGAATTGGCTTTTGGTATGCTAAAGGAAGCGGGGGTTCAGCTAGACCAAGTTGAGGAACCAATTGAAGAATATCAGATTAGATTTAATGGGGAATTGTGGACACCAAATGGAAAATGATAATCTTGAATTAGATGAAATATTTGAAGACGAACATCCTCTTTGTGACTTTTATAATCATTGTTACGAGTGTCGCAAATACTGGAATCGTATGGTTTATGAAGGGATGTGGGTTCCCTACGAAGGATGGACGGATAAAGCTATAAAAGAGTTTTTGAAATGAAATTAGAAGTCAAACTAATATTAGATTTACAACCTAATTTCTATGATTTCTTTTCCAATAAAGATTACATAAAAGAAGCTGTATCTAAAATTGTATCCGATACTCTAAAAGAAAGACTTAAGGGTGAAGTAGAAAATATCGGTATATCAACCGGAGATTTCTATGAAAGTATATGAAAGAATGATTAAATTTGAGTATTATTGGTATGTTATAAGGTGTTGGGTTCCAGTAGAAAGTCCTGCAATAGAAACAAAATCAGACTTTTCTTTAGTCACCGAATATCGTGACTATCTTTATGACATGAAAATTGCTAATGGTACTGCGTTTGGTATCGCACAAGTTCTATCAGATAAGTTTAATCTAAATGCGTGTGAAGTGACGAATAAAGAAACTGGTATGGGTGCATTATATTATGGAGATTGGCCATGAAAGTATTAGTTCCACATAAACATAATGAAATAATGATTAAAGACCTTAAAAGAGGCGATTGTTTCTGGTCCAATGATAGACTATTTATGAAGACAGAAATTCATGGTGGGCCATATGATCATGATAAGTGTTTTGTTCAAGATTTAGATCAGGGCGTTGTATTTAGATTGAACAATGATGTATTAGTTACACTAGATACTAACGTATGCATTACAGAACTACAATCAGAAGAAAAGATGAATAGAGAAATAAATATAGAATGTCGAGCAAGAGAATTGTGCGAAAAGCTTGAAGAAGTTAATAATAGTGAGGAATATAAGGGCGTTTGGGGTTATATGGCTAATCGGGGATTTAATTACACTGGTCCGACTTATGCAAAAGAATTAGAAGCTTTGCAGAATGCATTGGAGATATAATGGATTTAATAGATTTAGCGTGGACGTATGTAAAGGTAATAGTTTTTGGTATTATAACCATAGCCTTTGGCGTAGGGTTTTTGATAGCGAAATATTTCAAGAAAAAGTAAAAAACGGGTCATTAACCGTATAATAATCAGAAAAAGGAGATATGAATGAATTGGTATAGAATAAATTTAAGCGATGGTTCTATTGGATTTTATGAGTTGGATCATGGCGGCGATACTCCCCTTAGTCAATTTATGTCACAGAGTCCTAACGCTGTCGTAAGAGTAAATAGGTCCATAATGCTTGTTCCAAATGGCGATCCAAACAAGCCCGGCTTCGTGGCTGTTCAACCAAAGCAAGTAAATCCGTTATTTGCATGTTGTGACGATAAACAAGAATATGTATGTGTAAGTAAAATTATATCATTCGGCGTTATAGATTCCGAAAATCAACAATGGGATAGAATTTACAATAATGTTTTTCAAGAATCCGAAATAATAAAACCGAATTTAAAATTAATCGTACCGGAGTAATAAATGAAGACAAAAAAATACAAACAAAATGAGCATACATGCGATGAATTAATGCAAGAACTTTTAGATGCTTGCCAAGAATTAGATCATCTTTGTAGAGCAAATGTTGCATTATCGAAAAAGAATTTCGAAGTAGATCAGGAAAAGAAGAAATCGGCTTGTAGCAACATAGTAGATATATTAAACAAAATTAAAAGTGTATAAATATGGTTTTTTTACTTGAAATATTAATTTGGTTGGCTTATTTTATAGATTGTTTACGCACTAATTGTTTTTACTAAAAGGAAATATAAATGAAGAATGGTGATCTTGTTACAGTTGTAAGTTGTGTAGATTGTCCTGCTGTTGAAGGTATGCAAGGTACTGTCAAAGAGGTAAATCAAACTGGTGATATGGTTCGTATTAGTTTCGGCAAGGGTAGACCACAAAAGAATCGTCCAGAATGGTTCGCTGTTTCTTCCCTACAGCTTGGCACAAATAATTCCGTAAGTATGCAGGTTAATGGGAAGAATTAATGTTAGATAGAAGCTATGAAATGCAATTTATGTTTAATGCTAGCTATATTCCAAGAGGTAATTTCTGGTTGTCATTTAATGATGTTCTACATAATGTTGCATCGTTATCAATGGCTTTAAATGATAAGCAAGACGATTTGCTTATCAAAAAAATTGTAGAAAATACAAAATACAGACTGGAAGAATTGCAAAAATTGTATAATCAATGTAGCCAAACTAGACAAGAGAAGGTGAGTGAGACTTCTCGTGTTGGTATAAGGGGTGTGTCTATGGATGGTTTTACAATTGACGAATACCCTCAAAGAACAAACGAACACCAAATGGATGGTCACAATGCATAAGTTAGAACCATGCATGAGATGGATAGAATCTTGGCGTAAAGATAAAAGTAATAGATTAAAGATGCTCTATTGGCGGAATAGGGCATTTTACGCCGAGACTATTCTAAAAATATGTTTTAGACGCAAGACCAAAAATAGAGCAGAACATATTAGAGGATTAGAAGAAAAAGTTAGAATGCAGGCTGATCAAATAAGGTGTATGCAAGATACGCTCGAACATAGAAATATAGAAAGAAAGGCTTTAAACATCTTAGTGGGTTGTGATGGTCCATGCAATAGACCATATATGGAAGACCCGTCTAGTGTAACTCCGGAAGTAATTAGAATGGTTAATTGGCACTATAGTAGATTTACTAATTGGTGTAACAGGGGCGGATTTGAAGCTTATCAAAAATATCTAGACAAATATAGCGGAAGTAGATACCAGCCAAAAGGAGATTAAGGGTGGTTACTATAGAAGATTCTAAAAAAATGTTTCAAAAAAATATAGACAAACAGTATCTTAAATTGAAGCATAGAATTTACAAGAAAATTTGTAAAAGTATGAGTAAAGGTCAAACCAATTTACTTGTTAGTAGGCCAATATTCATGGATGAAGAGACTTATATTCATATAATGGCAAAAATAATAGTAGACTTTCAAAAACTAGGAATACAATATTGTACTCCGTATGGCGAAATTAGATTTGTTTGGGGAAATTTAATGAAGTAGAGGTATTACTATGAAAGTTAAATTTAATCTAGGTAAGCCCGGCCAAAAGCACACATACTTTTCGGTCGAGCAAGAAAAAAGGGAACCTTTTATTTACAAAATTAACGGCAAGATGCTAAGCCCAATTCAGCAATCCGAATTAGAGACTTTAATTAATGAAGGCCGATATTTTACAGTATTAACTTATTTAGAAGATATATTCGGAGAAAGTTTAGATCATGGTCGCATTTTTGCTATGTGTGATGTTCTTATAAAGAACTTTATAGGAGAAAGTGTCTAATGCCATATATTAAAAAAGAATTTAGGACCGAAGAATTAAATAAAGCTATAGATACTATTGTAAATTTAATTGATAACTCAAATTGTAGGTCTTGTGATGGACTCCATCCCGGTATGCTGAATTATACAATTTCTATGATAGTAAATAAGCTAATTAACATAAATAAAGTTAGTTATTCAAATATAAATAAGATGGTTGGCGTTCTAGAGTGTGTTAAGCTAGAATTATACAGAAGATTAGCCGCCCCATATGAAGATAAAATGATAAAAGATAATGGAGATATATATTAAATGCTTGAGTCAATTAAATGTACTTTATTTAAATTCTTCCCTTTTCTTGAACGCGAATATGATATTTATCTGGCTGGACCAATGAAGGGGTATGTCAATAGTAATTTTCATACTTTTAATAACTATGCCGCCAAGTTAAGAGAAGCTGGATACACGGTCTGGAATCCAGCCGAAAAGGAAGGGACAAAGATGACATACGAACAATGTATGACAATGGATATAGATGCTATTGTGAACAAATGCAAAAGTGTTGTTCTATTACCCGGTGAAAAGTGGCGAGAGTCCGTTGGCGCGAGCGCTGAAGTGACTGTTGCTCATGTCTGCGGAAGACCAGTTTATCATATCTGTGATACAGAAAAAGGCGGGATAACACTAGAGAAGGTTGTAACGAAAAGTATTAAACCTTATCTGAATTCCAAATAATTTCAAAATTATTAGAACCCAAAATATCGTCCGCATTAACGGTCATTTTCCCGAACCGTTTTTGCGGCGTTATTGATTGGTGATAGCAACAGAAAATCAATTCCGTACAACTTAATCTATTTGAATCATCGAAGTTAAACAGAAAATCGTACTCTTGATTTATCATAGTCTTAGCTAGTTCGATAGCTCTTTCGACATACTGTTCTTTTGGTCTTAATATTGCTACATGATCTGTTCTCAAGAAGTTTATTATATCTTCTATAACTACTCCATCGCTTGTCGCGTGAATAACTCTTTCCTCTTCCCCTCCCCAATAAAATCCTGCATGAGTCCAGTATCCGGGGATTAAGAATGTACTTACGTATCTGTCAGACCTAGAAAGCAATACATCTCCGGGCTTTATAAGCTTAGCTATTTCTCTGTAATGTTTTCCTTCTATTTTATCTTGCGGGGCGTTTAGGACTATGAAGAAAGGGTGCTTATAGCCATAAAATTTTATATCACCTAAGAAGGTGATAATCTTAGACCATAATTTATAAAGTAGTTTTATCACATAAGTTTATACACTTTTTTATTTTACTAATTTGGAGTAAATTGTGTTGACAATAAATTTCATAAAGACTATTAAAGTCTAAATCAAAATAATCATCATATGAATCTAGTTTATCCTTAAAACTTGGACACAATTCTTGTATTTTTTCTTTTATAATATCAATAGCTTCCACAGAATTAAAGTCTGGTTTATTTTGCAATTGTGGAACTTGTATTTTTCTTTCTTCGGCTATTTTTAATTGTTTTTGGTTTACGAATTGCACAGCGGCATCATTTACAAGAAATGACCATTTTCTAAGAAGGAAGTGTATTATTTTTTTATTCAAGTTTTTTCTTCATTAAATCTATTATATCTTCTGCCGCCTGTTTCCCAACTTCTTCTATATTCCCTTTGAATTTTTTAAGTATGTCTGCCGAATATTTCTTTCTAACAGAAATTGGTCTATTAGTTGCAATATCCTTTGTAACTACATTGACATACAAAAAATATTTTTCGTATTTGAAATCAATAGCCCATTCTTTTGGAATATTAACCCAAATATAATTTAGGAACGTCTTTACAAGTTCTGGTAATTCTTCTCTCATATTATTTTAATACACTCACAGGACTAAACAAAAATATATCGCATTTCAATCCACTAAGTTCTTTGATCGTCTTCTCACAAACAATTTTCCAGTCTAGCCCACCATTACCACAGCCTAATGGTGGAATTGCTATTGAAATATTTTCAAATTGTATTAAATAATCTTTAAGTTTGTTTAAACCGCTATCTATATAACTATATTTAGACGGAAATCTCCACTGATCTTTTGTGGCAAAATTTATAACCCATTCATTGTCGTGTTTCCATACCCATATATCTCCGGGATTTAATTCTTTTCGTAAACATATTTTTCTATATTCACGAAACATCTTTGGGTATCTTTTTTTAAATTCTAAGGCTATTCCTTTACCCATTACTCCTTGACAATTAACGGTATTAATTAAAATATCGAATTTACCATCAAATAGATTTCCATCAATTACATCTATCATTACCTATTATCCCCGGAACCACCAAGAACATTTCTATTCTTTCTGTCTAGAAGTTTTGTAATATTCCCTTCTAATACATCTGACATACGTATATCTAATCTAAGCAAAAATCTTCTTAGTTCTTCTATTAGTCCATGTAGATTGTGTTTCATTAAGGATTTAAATCCAGCTTCCATTTTTTCTAGTGACAATTTAACTATTTCGTTCACGGAAATATGCATATGAAAAAGCATATGGAAGATATCACAACGATCTACCTTAAACTCAAGATGCGCAAAATCTTGTTCTTCTAATTCTATTTTTGCTTCGCTAGCAATAGCTGCTATGTACCAGAAAACGTCGCCAGCTTCCTTGATTATGTCTATTCGTTTGGATTCCGTTATTCGCCCCTCATCATCCCTAATTCCCTTCTTAAGTTTTTCCGCCAGTTCTCCAAATTCTCCCATTAATCCTAAAGTTGGATAAACCATATTACTGTTTATGTTTGGATAAACTGCCGTTGCTCTTGATGCTAGTTGATATGCTGTTATATTCATATTCTATTCCTTTATATAAGAATTAAAGTTCTGCAATATTTCGTCCGCTAAACCCTTATCTATAGCTTCTTGTGGTGTAAAGAATCTATCAATAGTACAAAGTCTTTCTATGTTTTTAATACTGACGTTTGGTGTTTTTTGCTTCATCTTTTCTTTATATATCTCATACATTTTTTGCCTATCTAATTCAGATTGCTTTGCCCATATTTCAACGTTTCTTGCGTGACCAGATAGTTCATTAGAACCGTCGTGAATAAGGAATGTACAATTAGGCGATAAAACACGATGGTCTGCCGCTTGTAATATAACGGTTCCTGCACTACAACAATATCCTGTTGCTATTATTGTTACGTGGCATCTACAGGATTTGATTACGTCGTAAATAGCCAAGGAATGACACCAATCGCCTCCCATATTATTCATTATTATTATAATTGGTTTTTCTGATATTGTATCTAAATAGGTTATTGCCTTTATAACCTTTTCTGCCATCAAATAATCTGTACCAGATTCCTCACTATTTTCGTTTTCACTACTAGAACCTATGTATATAATTCTCTTTTGTGAAAATACATTGTAATCGAAGAATCTATCTAGGTCTTCTTTTGAATATCTAGGCATATTAAATCTCGTTTAAATATAAAATACTCGACAAAATTTCTTCTTTATTTTCATATGTATAATGCGTGTTTCTCCACACGCCATGTTGTTTTAAAAAATTAGAAATTATATTGTTTATTTCAACCGCTTCTGCCTTAGTATTATACCTTACACCGTTTTCTTTATATTCTAGTAAATTGAGGAATAATATTTGCTCGTATTCACATAACCCCTCTAAACTTCTTTTATAAAGTTTGCTTAATAATATATTTTTATCATTTATGTCAATATTTTTGGATGTTAATAAACCATATATATATGAAAGAAATGTAGGAGAATCAGAAATGACTATATCGGATTTATTTAATGCATCTTGCTCTCTCGAACTTTGAGATTCCCATATCATGTATTGGTCATGGATATTAGGATACTTGTCATATTTTTGTATGTATGATGTTGCGTATTCTATTGGACAAAATGCTCGTCCACCGAATTCTGTATTGATTTTATTTGTTATCCATTGTGCCGTACTTGTTTTCCCGCTTGATGGTGCGCCACAGATAGCTATCTTTCGTTTGAAATAATCCCAAGCAGATAACGGACAATATACAAATCCTTTACTAGAATATGGAGCTATGAAGTTATTTATACGCGGAGGGTCACCACCGTTCAGAGATTCTATTTCTAGAATAAGGATTCTCATTGGTTCAGAAACTATATCTAGGGTAATAACATAATCATCCGGTTCGGTATGCAGAATTTGTCGTTTTTTAATAACTTTAAGACTTGCTTTTTCTTTAAGAAGGTTGAACCAATTTTCGGTTATATCTTGGCTTTCTTCAATTCTCCCTTCTTCTTTTTTACCATCTGACTTATGTTCCATAGTCAGTTTATCATTCTTTTTTCTTAGTCTAAGATTTTTATTGATATAATAATCTTCTATAATATCTATTTTAACATCCTTTGAATAATAGCCCGGAAATATTCTTGTTAACCATACAATGTCTTGAAGTTTAAATATATAACTTCTTTCTTTTTCTACAAACATTTGATTTCCTTAAGGAACTTGCTTAAATCACACCACTCACATTTAGAATCTTTTTCGCCCTTGCATTTGGGACAAATCCATTTAAAATTATTTGTATTGAGATATATTGTAAGAATTTTATAAATACAATCGTCGCAAACATATAATTTTTTGTAAATTATTTTACCCAAATTATTTACTTTCGGGTTAAGGCAAGTTATGCAATTCACTTATTTAATCTTCTTAGTTTTTCTATTATTATCATGTAATGATTATAACACAATTCTATGTAATCTTCAACTGGCCATTCTTCATCAAATATTGGCGGCTCGTTCGAAATCAAAAATGAATATTCTGGCATTAAATAATATAATTTATTTTGTATTTCCTTTTGTCTTTTTTCTGATATATAATCGAATATTTCTCTTTTATCGCTTCGTGCGACTCTGTTTCCTAATCCCCCCTTCATTCTGGAAGCATTTTTAACAGAATCTTTTGCGCAAGTCTTGACTATTTCAGTCCAAGAATCAAGCAATAATTGAACCTCTTGTATTTTATTTTCCATCAAGACTTTCCTTTATCTTGTCAATATAAAATTGACTCATATCTACACCAAAACAATCTCTGTTAAGTTTCTTGCAAACAATAGCCGTTGTGCCAGACCCAATAAAGGGGTCTAGAATACTGTCACCGGGCTTGCTATGTCCTAGTATTATACGTTCCAAAAGTGCTTCTGGATGTTGGGTGCAATGCCATTTTCTTTTTTCTTTGAATGTGCCGCATATTCTAGAGAAGTCCCAGACATTATCCGGCATTTTACCACCACTAGCCGCCCTCTTATCACCGTACTTTTCTTGTCTAGCAGATGGTACTTTAATATTTTCAGGATAGATTGTATCATTATTCAGCCAATATATAGGTCTTACAGACGGAGTGTATCTTGTCTTATTAGATTGTCCGAATGTGTATCTCCAATATATTCTTTGGATTAATCTTAAGCTATTATCTGTTATTATATTTTCTATATATGGTATCCATTTACTTGCGAAACTTACAAAGACAGGACCAGTAGAAATCTTACACGCTTTATATATCCATTCATTTAGGAGATTTATATATTGATTATCTAATAAATTGTCACTATAGTTTTCGTATTTACGCCCTTCATTATCTGGTGGGTCCATAAATATTAAGTCAAATTTCTTATCCTTAAAATCTATTTCTTCAAATTTGCCACATAGCAGATTAATCAAGAATTATTCTCCTTGTTGTATTTTTTTGTATATCTTCGTGATTGTCTCCTATTGGATTTTTAATTCTTTCTTCTAATTGATCTATTGGTTTGTTACTAGCCCTTAATGTTCTTTTAACATGTTTTGCCAAATATTTAAGTCCATATCCAACATATATTTTATGGAAGTATTCGCGGGCTTCTTCTGCCTTTGATTTAGACTTATAATCTCCCAATACATATACATCCTTAGTCTCTGAAATAGTCAGGAGTATACAGTACGGCTGAATATAAGGAAGTGTATTTTTAACGACCTCTATTTTAGCGTTCATGTATTATTATACGCCAAACGACCTTTTTTTTCTTTTTAAGTACAAAAATAAGTAATACAGTTATGATATTATAAGTCTTTAGTGTATAAAATGGTATGATGAACATAAAATTTAAAATGAACGTTAAAGAAACAGCTAAGTTTTATGCCAAGGCTGTTAAGGATTTTGTATGCAAAGACCCCGTTGATGATACTTTTATAGACAAGATATTTAAGAAAGAAAAAGATGGGGCAAGTATCCAAGGAATTGATAGAACTCGCAACTCCGATAATAAATAAGATAGCAGACCAAAGAAAAGATAAAGGTGCGTTTGCATATTTCGAGTCTAAAGATATTTATCAGGAAGTCTGGAAGTTGTGCATGGAAGCTTTGGAATCATACAACCCATCTAAGGGTGAACTAGAACACTTCTTAAATAAACACATATCTAATAGATTAAAGAATTTAAAAAGAGACAAATATTTTAGACCAGAAAAAGACCCCGATCTTTCTCATCGTACAGCAACAAGAATTAATATAATAAATGCTATTCCTATGGGATATTCGGATGTGTCTAATTCATGCAAACCGTTATTCGAAAATATAATCAATCATGATCCAGTAGACTATTGTGTAGAAAAAGAATTGAAAGAATTTATATTCGCTAATCTATCTAGAAATATGGTGGAGCATTTTGAATCGCTTTTGAATGGGGATAAGTTAAGTAAGAAAATTTTGTTGCTATTAAGACAAGAAATTTTTGATATATTGAAGAAATACAATGATTAAACAACTTCCTAAAAATCCAGATGCTGTAAAGCTTTTAACAGAAATGCATTCGCAAAATTTTTCTGCTGAAAAGATACGAGACAGACTTGAGCAAGAGTTTGGGTATAGATGGAACATAGAAACTATAAGACGATATGTAAGAAAGTTAGAACCAAAAACAGAAAATCCTGTTGTTAAACTTAGTAATAGTACAGACCCAACATTATCTACCCCACATCCCGGATTAAATCAGATAGAAAAAGCGCATTGGTTTAGGGATCAATTTAAGAAAAGTCATCTATTTGCCAATCTCAAGAATCAATTTAATGATCTTGAAATATCCGGATATCTAGAAGAATATGGTAATCTATGTTGCCAATTTGAAGATATAGTTTTTAGTGAATTCTTTCAGATAGACGATTTCTTAAAACACAGAATTCTTGTAGATAGACAACTTTATCTTATGAAGTCTTTACAAGAAGAATTGACAGGATTTATGAAATGGGTAGCTGAAAATCCTATTGTAGAAGACGAATCAAAAGACAAGAAAACTCAAAGAATAGAAAAATTTAAAAAGATTTCTGAAACTAGACAAGATTTGAATAAGACTAGCGAAAGATATGATAAGCTGGTTTCTGAAAGAGTAAAAATATACGATAATTTAGCTGCTACTAGAAAAGATAGAATAGAAGAATTGAGGGGTGGCAAGGAAAGTTTCTTCAATTTGGTCGCTTCGTTACAAGCTTTTGAATCTCAAAGAAATGAACAAGGTAAATATGCTGTTTTAACAAAAATAGCTTCGGAAGATGTTAAGAATGAGTTTAGAAAAAATGTAGAATTATCCGATGGAACGAAAGAGCCTTTATTGTACGACGAAACTACTTTTGAAGATGAAAATTTAGATGCCTAGACTTGTTTTGCCAAGCTATACTGTTGTTCGAGATACTAGAGAGCATGAGGGCTTTGGTTGGTTTTTTGAAAAACAACCTAATACAAAAAAGCCGCCTAGATGCAATGGTACTATAGAACAAAAGCTTGATACTGGCGATTACAGTATTATTGGATATGAGGATTTGGTTTGTATAGAAAGAAAAGATGATTACGGAGAATTGTGGGTCAACTATAGTAGCCGTTCAACATTCGAAGACGAAATGGAAAGGATGACCAAGTTTAAGTATAAATACATACTAATAGAATCTATACTAACCAAAGATCATTTCGATTTATCACCCGCTCAATTTACCAAATCAGTGCCGGGCAAGTCTCTAATAAGTTGGCTTATAGGTCTTTCTCTTAAGTATAATGTCCACATAATTCCTGTTGGGTCTTGCGGCAAACAATATGCCGAATTAATATTCAAAAACATAATAAAAATGGAAAAAGATAGATGGGTAGCACAATAAATATAGAAAGTTTGTTAAGCAAGGATGAATTTGATTATTCATATCTTTTCCCATATAGAAAGTCTGTACCGAAAATAACAAATCATATATTTACGGATTTAAAATCATCTAAAAGAAAATTGGATGAATATGTCGTAGATAAGATGCTTGACATAGATTATATAGGATGGACTGTCAAGTGTATACTAGGGATAGATTTATTTCCAATCCAGATAGCAACATTACAGACATTATGGAAAACCCCATTTCCGTTATTGGTAGCGAGCCGTGGTGGTTCTAAATCATTCACGCTAGCTGTATATGCAATAGTTAAGGCATTATTAGACCCCGGATCAAAAATAGTTATAGTCGGTGCTGGTTTAAGACAAGCAAGAATCGTATTTAATTATATAGACAGTATTTGGAATGCCGCCCCAATATTAAGAAGTATAGTGGGTGGTGGAAAAAATGCCGGTCCAAGACAAAACGTAGATTTGTGCTATTTCAAAATTGGCCCATCTATTATACAGGCGCTCCCTATGGGTGATGGTTCTAAGATTAGAGGGTTTAGAGCAACGTGTATTATAGCAGACGAATTTGCTTCTATTCCACAAGATATATTTGACATAGTAGTTAGAGGGTTCGCCGCGACAACTAAGAGTCCAGTAGAAGAAGCAAAAAGACTAGCAAAAGAAAAGAGATTAAAAGAACTTGGGGTATCAGTTGAGAATTTTCAAAAAGCTGAATCGAAAATAAAAGGAAACCAAATCATATATTCCGGAACGGCATATTATCAATTCAATCATTTCGCAGAGAAGTTTGAAATGTGGAAAGCTATAATTTCTGCAAAAAATGATATGACAAAAATAGCAGAAATATTTGGTGGAGTTACAAATATTCCAGAAGGTTTTGATTCTAGAGATTATGCTATAATAAGATTGCCTAGCGATTATCTTCCAGATGGTTTATTAGACAAGCGACAACTCGCAAACGCAAAGGCTACTCTTCCAAGAAATATATACGACATGGAATTCAATACGATTTTTATTAAGGATTCCGATGGTTACTTTCCACGATCACTAATAGAATCGTGTACTATTCAACCACACTCACACATCTTGACGCCAGACGGAGAAGTTTGTTTTAATCCTATGATGAAGGGTGTTAAAGGAAGAACGTATGTGATGGGAATAGACCCCGGTGCTGAAAGAGATAGGTTAGCAATAACAATCTTGGAAAGATGGAAAAATCATTATAGAGTTGTATATTGTTGGTCAACAAATAAAGACGAATTTAATAGATGTAAAAAACTTGGATACACAGAAGAGCATGACTATTATTCGTATTGTTGCGATAAAATTAGAAATCTTGTTAAGTTTTTTAATCCAACAAGAATAGAAATGGATAGTCAAGGTGGTGGTTATGCTATTGCTGAAATGTTGAGAAACAGAAAGGCTATAGATAAAGACAAGGGCGAATTTCCTATCTATGAAGTTGTTGATCCTAATGATATCAAAGAATTTGATGGAGAGTCGGATGGTCCTCATATTTTGGGACTAGTTCAACAATCAAATGAATTTAATGCCTACGCTAATAGCGTTTTGCACAAGAGTCTAGAAACTCAAAAATTATTATTTCCCGCTTTTGATACGGTTGTTATGCAGGCTGCTTTAATAGCCGAAAAGTCTTTAGAAATAACCACAGACACTTTTGAAGAATGCGTCTATAACATAGAAGAATTAAAAAACGAATTATGCACCATCCAAAGAACAGAAACAACGACAGGAAAAGAAAGATTTGACACTCCTACAAGTGTAACCACAGCAATTACAGAAGGCAGATATAAAAAGGGTAAATTAAGAAAAGATAGATATACCAGCCTTTTGTTGGCTCACAGATATATTTATTCATTAGATGCGGAACCAGATAGTGGGATAAATTATAATGATGTTTCTGGTAATTTTAGGAAGGTTAAAGGGGTAAAAAAGACTGACGCCATATATCACGGACCCGGCTTGGCCGCTTTTAAAAACCACGAAACTTGGTCTGGTGGCTTCGGAAAAACAAAAAATTCATTAGGCAACGGGGAAGTATATTAATTTGTGTATAATCAATCGGATTACAATTGGATAGAGGTTGAATTATGAGTCAAAGCGAACCGTTATATATTAAAGCTAATAAAGCTGAAATAGAAACTTTTACATTACCAGAAAACAATGTTGTTACAAATGGCCGAGCCTTAGCTTCTAGCTCGGATATTGTCAGATTGGGTGCTGGTAAGAATAGATTTGATACGGCATTTCATAGGCCAGAAGATGCTATTCCTACAAAAACACAAGACATTATTCAGCTTTGCCAAGGGATATATAAAAAGAATGGTTTTATAAGAAACGTAATAGATTTAATGGCAGACTTCGCATCAGAAGGTCTAGATTTAAGACACCCCGTTAAAAGCCAAGAAAGACTATTTAATCAGTGGGCCAAGAAGGTTAACCTATCTGGTCGCGCCCATGACTTTATTAAATTAATGCTACGTGACGCTAATGTTATCATAAGACGTAAAATGGCTATTATATCAAAGCCTATCGTAAAAGACATGAGCAAGGCTTATGATTTACTTCCAGAAAATGTTGATGAAGATAACAGTCCTGAAAGACCAGTTAAACTAAAGAAAGAAAAGGAAAAGGTAGTAAAGAATGAAATTCCTTGGGGTTATACTTTTATTTCTCCTGTTATCATAGAAAAAACCGGAGGCGCTGTTGGAAAATTCTTTGGCAATCAAGCAATAGGGATGAGGATAGTTCCTGAATTAGAACAGTCTATAAAAAATCCCAAGACCGATGCCGAAAGAGAATTTATTGCGAAACTTCCAAGAGAAATAGTTGAAGCCGTTAAAAAAGGAAGTAAGATAGTTGCTTTAGACCCGTCTAGAATTTATGTAGATTATTATAAGAAGGATGATTGGGAAGATTGGGGAACTCCATTCTTGTATGGTATTATAGAAGATATTCTTCTAAAAGATAAGATGAAGCAAGCCGATGCTGCCGCATTAGACGGTGTTATCAACACAGTAAGATTGTGGAAATTGGGTAATTCTGATAAGCAAATACTTCCTACGCCAGCAGCCGTTAATAAATTACTAACATCATTGCAATACAATGTCGGCGGTGGTATGAGAGATATTGTTTGGGACGATATGATCGATCTTCAAATCGAATATCCTCCAACAGAAAAGATTCTTGGTCCAGATAAGTACAAAGCTGTTAATAGCGACATTGTTAAGGGTCTTGGTATTCCTGATTCATTAGTTGGCGGAACAGACCTTGGAACAAGAAACGCACAAACAGGATTTATACAGTTAAAAACTCTTGTCGAACGTCTTGAATACGTTAGAGAAAAATGTATTAACTGGATCGAGAATGAATTGACTATTATGGCTAAAGCCCTTGGAATTAAGAATATTCCTATTATTACATTTGAAAATATGTCATTAAGAGATGAAACAGCCGAAAAGCAATTGATGATTCAACTCTTAGATAGAAACTTGATTTCTATAGAAACTGTCCATAAGGTATTTGGAAGCGATTTTACTATAGAACTAGAAAATATGAAGATAGAACAAAAAATAAGAGATAGTGAAGATGGGGTATTAGAAAAAGCCAATCCGTACTACAGACCACTTTCTATATTAGAATTCCAAAAAGATTCTCAAATGGAATTAGAAGAACTAAAGCAATCAGGCCAGACAGAGAATATAGCTGGTGATTTGCCGAGAAATGAACAAAATTCTGGACCGGGTAGACCACCGGGGCAAAGAGATACGCAGCAAAGAGATACGAGAACACCGAAAACTCTTTCTGTACTGAAAGCTAATGCGGAAGATATTGCGTCCAAAATAGATCAGATTATTGATCCATTGTTTCTAAAACAAAATTCTGCTAAAAATTTAAGATCACTTACAAAGAAACAAAAAGAAGAATTACAAAATATTAAGAATATAATTCTATCTAATTGTCGAGTAGATAGTATTATAAATACCGATACTATAAGAAATATTATAGATAACCCCGTATTTGAAATGGTAAATTACTTTAATAGTATACTAAAAGCATTAATTAATGAATATAAATTAACTAATGATAAAGTTGTGTCTTCTGGTGTGTATAAGTCTTTAGCGTGTTCTGCTTGGGCATTAAAGGAAAATAATTATCTTGCCAAGCGATAAAAGGAGATTAATATGTCAATAGCTGTAATATCACTAGATATAGAAAGTCGGGCCTGTACTCTAACAATAGATGGTGCTTTGGTTCCCGCCGATTCGCTTTATTTCGCAAAAAGAAAAGATTATGAAGGAAAAGACTATTATTCATTTGCTTATGCTGTAGTCAATAAAGATATTAACGGTATGACTCAAATGACTGAATATGTACTTCCTCAACCAGAGCATGATATGCAGGAATATTCCATGCTTAAAAATGGCCTTGCTTCCAGAATCATAGATAGGGTTAAGTTACTATCTAAAGATATAGGAAAATTTCTTAATCCGCAAAAATCATAACTGAAAGGTGTTTATTTTCAGTTTAACTGGTGTATAAATTTTTCATGAAGATTTATTCTGCTGAACAAAACGACGGTATTTCTGATCTTTTGGAAAGAAGTCGTGCTAATATTGAATGCAAATTCAGCATATCTAAAGACATTTCATTCGACTCTTTGATAAAAGAGTTAACCAAAGCCGGTGATTTTCAGTCTGTGAAAGATTTAATTGGTCAAGACGAGCCGGATTTGGCTCTTATTGTATCTATTTTAGTTAGTGCTGGCTGGAATTTAAATGATGATGTATTTTTACCAGCAGAATTATGGAAAGCTAGACATACCCCTAAGCATAAGCCAATAAACAATGAGCATGACGAAACTGTTATATTGGGTCATATAATCGATAGTAAGGCTGTAGATAAGACCGGCAAAGAAATAATTTACACACAGGATACTCCAATTCCTGATCAATTCGATATAGAGGTTGCTGGTGTTTTATATAAATCACTACCACAAATAAAAGATAAAGTTAGTAATCTTTTAGATCAAGCCAGTAAAGGCGAGCTTTTCGTTTCTATGGAATGTTGGTTTGATGATTTAGCATATGCAATACAAGATAAAAGTTCTACTGGCAATATTCAAGTAATAGAACGTAAAGAAGATACTGCTTTCTTAACGAAGCATCTAAGGGTTTATGGAGGGACAGGAGAGTATAAGGGTTACAAAATAGGTAGAGTTCTAAAGAATATAGTTTTTGGCGGTCAGGGATTGGTTAAAAATCCTGCTAATCCAGAGTCCAAAATAACGAAGGTAGCCGCAAATTTAGAAGGGGGTAATGATATGGACAAAGAAATAGCTAAACAGCTAGAAGAAGCAATGGCAAACGTTGCTGAAAGAGACAAGAAAATAGAGTCTCTAACAAAGGATTTGGAAGCGTCCAAATCGCAATCTAACGTCTACGAAACAAAAGTAAAAGAATACGATCAAGAAATTCAGAAGTTTTTGGGACAAATATCTACAGCAACAGAAAGTATTAAGAGTCTAGAAACAGAAAAAGCAGAAATGGCAAAGAAACTAGAAACTGTTGAAGCCGAATTTGCTAAAGTTAAGGATGAACTTTCTAAGATTACTAGAGCCACTGTTACTAAGGAAAGAGTTGAAAAACTTTCCAAGGTTAAGACACTCACGGAAGCAGAAGTTAAGGAAATTGCCGACATGTCGGATGAAACCTTCACAACTGTTCTTAAGTATGCTAGTGTTAATCCTGTCAAGCAAGAAACTGAAATTTCTGAAGCATCGTTAGATGTAGAAGAAAAAGAAGATGAAGTAGATTTCCAAGGTGGAGATGTAAGTTCAGAAGACAAGAATACAAAAGTAGCTCTTGCGACAGCAAGATGCATACTTGGTAAACAAGTGAAAGAAGGGGGTGAAAACTAATGGCTCTAAGACCAGATCGTGATTACGCTGAAGTAACTGATATTAGCCAATTTTGGTCGGAAGTTGCTGCCCAAGATACTCAAGAAAAGGGTGGTATTGCTTGTGTCGAGACACAGGGATCGGGTGTTGCACTAGACGATCTTACTAATGTCGTACAGTATGCCGCAAGTTCTTCGGGTGCTGTTCCAAAGGGTGTTCTATTGCAGGATGTAAATCCTCCAATGAGCGACACAAGAGACTTTAAGAATTTTGCTAAAGGTGAAATACGTCCCGGCGAGAAATGCACCTTGCTTCGTAAGGGATGGTTAGTAACAGATATGATTACAGGTACGCCAGTTGTTGGGGGCGGCGCATATGTCGGTGCAAGCGGTTTAATTTCAGCAACATCAGGCACAGCTTCTGCCCGTATAGGTAGATGGGAAACCACGCTAGATGCTGATGGTTTTGCTAAAGTTTACATAGATATTTAATAAAAGGGGGTGAAAACTA
>Ga0137320_1000051_pt1 | contig 29899 bp, 48 predicted proteins | sample EasRivERMZT366_2_FD_104754 | JGI IMG/M metagenome (GOLD analysis project Ga0137320, IMG submission 104754) | Soil microbial communities from meander-bound floodplain in the East River, Colorado, USA - East River MetaG ERMZT366_2 | ecosystem: Environmental > Terrestrial > Soil > Floodplain ...
CAGAAGTGTAAGTAGCCCTCTTTGTCTATATCGTCTTCTATATCGCCGTACACGCTATCCAGCTTTTGGAGCTTGTTGTACTCTAGGAGGTCAGGGATAAACTCCGGTAGGTCTTCTGTATACTGCTTGAGGGATACCTTATCAACTGCCGGCTTACCACTCTGGGTAACTCTAGTAGGAGTTAGCCTGAGAAGATCAAATAACAAATGCCGTATATCGTCGTCTTTCGTCGGGCAGAATGGCTCTGGCTTAGACCACCCCCTCCCAACCGCGCCGGCTATAAGCTTAATATGAACTTGCGCCATATTAATAGCCGTGCCAGTCTTAAATGCTGTTAGGTACTCTCGATCAACCTTAGCGCCAGCTAGCCCTATACGATACAGAGTCATACTAATACGATGCAATGTTTCTACTAACAAGCGCGTCTGTACATCCCAAGCTAACTTAGGGTAAAGCTTCTTCGCTAGCATGAGCGTAGCCCAGGCGTCCAACCTACATCTCTGAACACGCTGCTTTGGCGTCCAGTCCGTTGCGTCATGGGTCTCTTTGAACTTCTCGTCGGTCTCTGCTTTCCAGGGCGGTACGTTGTAGCTGGTCAGCATTAATGGCTCTAGGCCATATGACCCACGTGGTTTATTCTCATCTTCAAGCTTAGCAAGGACCATCGTGTCGATGATCTTCTTACCCTTATACCAGTCATCTTTTACCACACGACCATTCTTTGCTAGATGATCTATGTCACCAGGGATATTATGGCCTACTAACCAGTCTGTCGCCTGTAATGACTTGTTCTCTAGCGCGGACTTACGCCCTTCCCACTCACCATTAACCTCATGCGCCCAAGCGCCAGTGCTACCAGCTAGGCCAATAGTCAGCAGCCTGAAATCAGGATCATACTCGGTATCTATGCCCTTCACTGGCTCTTTATCCGGCCACAATTCCTTGGGCAACGGAGTAGCGGGAGCAGCAAGCATCTTAAGATCGTTGATGATATGCTGCTCGTGATAAACAGCCCCCTCTAACACCTTGTCTATCCCGTATGTGACTCTTACTTTCATTCGCGCCACCCTTCGCGCCACGCCCAGTGTATAACTAGGAAGTCGTCTAACGCATCCGTATCGTCAGAGTAACGGTGGCCCTTCTTCGCCGCTAACTCTTTCATCTGTCTTATAGCTTCCTTTTCAGTAATCCTTGTGCGCTGGGTGCCATCAGGAGCAGGAGTATCGTAGACGATCATACCTATCTCCCGTTGTCGCTCTTGCCATTAGGAGAGCCATCATTACCGCCGTTACCAAAACCATTATTACCGTGACCATGACTTGTCGCTGGGGGCGTATTAGTATTAGTAGTAGTAGTAGTAGTAGTGACACCACCAGTCATACTCTGGCTCTGGGATTGATTAAGATTCTGTACACCAGAGTAGTAACCTTCGGCGTTGTTAGTGTTAGCGTTGTTAATCTCCAGCGTGTTACTAGCATTCGCCGCCGCCTTAGCTGCACGCGCTGCCCCATTAGCGATAAGAGCCGCGCCCCCGAGAGTACCACCAGCCCGGAAAGCTTCCACTGTGAGGTCACAGTGCAGTGCATTACCGCGAGCGTCTTTAGAGTCGATAAGCTTACCGTCCAGCCACGTCTGTGTTACATTCATAGTACCACAGTCTGCGAAGCGTACATCACTCCGATGGCGAACAACATCAATCTTCATACCGTTAGATAGCGTGACTTCGTTGATAGTCGAGTAAGCATAACATCCTTGTAAAGCCAGCCCTGCCACTAGCACTGTTATAATCGAAGCTTTCATATCTCTCCTTCTGGTTATTGGTTAATATTTAAACATCAATCTCAGTCACTTCTGGTTCCTCGATACTAGCAATCACCTTGCGCCGGATATCCAGTATAGCCTCTTCCTTAGTCGGCTTAAACGAGCATAAGAAAGCAGCAGTGCCCCACCAACCACGCTTAAAGTTAACAGTTGCGCACCAGCGTATCTCAGGCGCTAAGTCTGGATGCTCAGTTACTTTCACTAGAATTTTCATTTCCTCTTTCCTCCTTCTGGTTAGGGTTAGTATTCTGCTCCTTAGATTTCTTCTTTATGTCTTTGACTCCAAACTTAAACTCATAATCCCTCCCACGCATCTTATTGATATTAACTGAGCTAGTATCGAGCACCAACCTAGCCGCTGTCTCACCGGCTGCGAAAATATAATCAAAGCCGGCCCCGGCGATATAGTCAAACTCCTGCTCTTTCACCTTACGTAGGAATTTCATGCTAGGCTTACTTTCGATCTCATTAAACAAATAAGCCAGCTCATAGTCTTTAATGTCTGCTCTCGCGAGCAAGTTCCTCATAGGAGCTAGCTCTGATTCTTCAGCTACTACTACTAGGAGCCTCACTCTTTACTTCCCCTTCACCTTGTTAATCTCGGCACGTAGTGCGGCGATTTCCTCTAGCCCTTGCTCGAACCTATCCCGCTCGAAAACTAACTGCCGCATAGAATAGTTAGTCTGTACGGCCAAAGATTCCTTAAGCCGCTTGATTTCAGCTGCTTGATGATCTAGGGCATCTCTTAGTGACTTGTTAAGCGCGTCCGCTGTTGCAAGTAAACTATCCCGCTGGCGCAGCCAGGCGGCGACGGCGGGACGTGCCCACCACGCGCTAGGCAACAACTCTTCCGCGTCTTTATCGGCTTGGTCGGTCATACTGAACCCCCTAATAACTTCTCACGCTCCCATCGTGGCATAGCGGCTAGGTCTTTGTTCGTAGGCGTTATCACTTCAAAATCTCTACCTTCCTCGTATAACAGAGACACAAGAGAGATATTATCACGGTCTGGTATAATAAGCCATTTAGTAAACCCTAGAATTTCAGACTGTCTGTGCATATAATCTAGAACTTCTCCGCTCGGGCAGCCGCCCATGATCGCAATACTAGGGTAGAACTCAGCAGCAGCAAGCGCGTCCATAGGCCCTTCAGTTATTACAACTATCTTACTAACTGTGAAAGTCTTCTTAGGTGGCCATAGTAGTACGATAGAATCTTTCCTAGGAACAGCAGGCGAATCGTACCGTAGCTCGTTATCATCCATCGCTCGGGCTTGCCAGTAGTTAAATCCAGCGTTATTAGTACAGGGAATAACCACACGTGGCCCCCTTGTCCTAGTCGGATACCAGCCATTCTGCCTAGCCAAATCATAATCTAGCTCCCGGTCATGTAGATACGCAAACATCATTGGGTTAAGGTTAGGTGCATAATCTGGCATGGGGGTATGAACTATATCCCGAGGTTCTTTACGCTCTTTGTACTCATGCTCATACATTTTTAGATACCCCGCAGACTGTGCATCGACGGCCCTTATCTTTGTCGACTTTAGGGGCCTTGTTATGTACTCTCATCCCTTTCCCGTACTTTTTATCCTGGTACTCATGCGGGCAGGTACATTTTTCAATCGTGACTGCCATTGCCAGCTCCTTTCTCGATAGCCCTATCAGCGAGTACGCTATCATATGCTATATCAGGCTGTCTGCCCATGTTCCGTTTCCGGTCTATCAGCATATTCTTAATAAGCTTCCTTATGTATGCCCTAGACACATGAGTAGCCTTTGACTGTAGTAGCCTGACGCTGATATCCTGTATCATGTCTTCTTTATCCTCTAGGGATACATAGCGTTTATAACCTACCTCACGCTTAATGAGCTGATAGTCTGCGGAGTCCATTGTTAGGTTTCATATCCATTTCCTTAGTGTAGTAGCACAACACGCGCATAGTTAGATTCTAAGTATGATTTAATAGTTGTCAAGGTCTTGTTAAGGGCTATAACTTCTTCCTCTATAGGCAAAGCTTCTCTAAGCTTACCGTCTTTTAGCAAGCAAAGCGCTTTGATAATCTTGTCGTCCATTTCTACCCTCAAATGGTCTGCTAGTGTCTGGATTGACACAAGAATTTCACTTCTCTCTACTCTGCTTAGCTCAAGCATTTAATCGTCTGCCTTTCTAGTGATAGTTCGCCATAGCCTGGTGAAAAATCCTTGCTGTTCTACTGGCTTAGCCTTGGGTTGTTGACTCGAAATCAGGTAATCGCTAACGCGGTTCGCGGGTTCGAATCCCGCCCTCTCCGCCATAACTTCTGGTAACCCCTGCTGATTTTCAGTAGCCATGCCCACTTGTGGGATAGCCACTGTAAGTTCTTCGCTATCCTTGTCCAAGTATGCCTCGACTTGCTTGACCGCGTTCCTAACACTTTCTATTGAATGCTGATTATAATTATTATAAATCGTGTCCGTCTTATGCCCTGTGATCTTCTTGCCAGTCTCTTTATCTACTCCGGCGCGATTCAGGTTAGTAGTGCAGCTCCTACGGAGATTGTGGAAAAAATGCTCTTTGTTTTCGATCTTCGCTAGATCGCATACAGTAGAACAGATTCGCCGGATACTCCGTACTGGCTTACCAGACCTATGAAACAACAACCCATCAGGACTAGGATGAACTAGCCTACGCTCAATCATATGCCAAACCTTGCCCTCAAGCGGATATATCTTAGGGCGTTTATTCTTATGCTTGCTCCGTGGTAGGACCGCTAGCTTCTCTTGTGGCTTTATCCAGTCCTTGTGTAACCCAAGGCACTCACGCAAGCGCCAGCCTGAGTAATACGCGAACAGGACTATGTCTGCCGTAACTTCGCCGTCATAGTTTCGGCCAGCTCCTAGCTGGCGGCAAGCATCCTGGAACTTTAAAAACTCATCATGCTCATAGTGGCCTTCCCTAGGCTCTGGCTCGGGATATAGTTTAATAACTGGCTTACGTTCGACTAACTCATCTTCTATGCCTAGCGTGAAAGCCCGCTTGAGTATTGCCAGCTCTCGATTGACTGTCACTTCGCTAGCCCCCTCTTTCTTGCGTGTGCTTTTATAATCCTCAACATGGCTCTTACGGACATGCTCGGCGATTCTCGCTCCAAGCTTTGGCGCTAGCTGGTTCCGTATGTACATGTCAACCAAGGGCTTGCTACGCTTGCCGTTTATCTCATAGTCGCGCTGCACTAGCTTTAACAAGTCTGATACTCTGGCTCCAGGGGCTTTCATCTTAGCTCCACATTCTCCGCAGTGCATAGTAACCGCGCACTAGAGCAATAGATCGGCCATGTACCAAAAACATAACTCGCCGCGATTCTATGAATTTTTACGTGTAGCATAATTTGTCAATCCGTCAAATTGATGCCACTAATTGGCTATCTGGATTTTCCTTGCCGCGTGATTTGTAAAACCCTACGCCTTTTTGGTATGTGATTTGGTGTGCACCGTCTTTGCTCCACTTCTTTAGCAAACTGTGAATATACGCATACAGCGAAGAATCTTTGCCCTGCACACCATACTCGGCTTTCAGAGTCTTGATAGCCGAGCCTACGTTGACTACATCATCGTATTTCAGTGATGCGATATAGTCTGTTACTTGCTTGGATAAATTCAGATTGTAACGGACTACTGGTTTAGCCGTAACTTTCTCCTGGTCTCTTAGTGCATGCTTCCCCTCTAGCATGCGCGGAGCATCACCAAGAACGCGAATCATTTCTTGTACTTCCCGTAATTCCCCTTCCAGCTCGCCCTTGCGCCCGAGTAGACGTTTCCGTAATGCTTCTATATGCTCCGAATCCGTCACCATATCCCTATCCCCCTTCCTGGTTTTATTCGTCCGCTGGGTTTACACTGCCCTTTATTGTTAAGCCAATTAACCCCGCTTTTAACCCAGCAAGCCACGCCTGTTGTAAAGCCAACCTAATCTGTCCCGCTTGCTCTATCACATCATCGGGGCATCTGAGACCATCTATACCACAATAACGGCAATGTGCGATAGTTGCAATCGCCTTTGCTACCTCATTGAAGTTAGGCAAGCTTGTCATATATCCCCCCAATAGTCAAACGCTGGTTTCTCCTGATCAGCAGAAGCTAACATAATCCGCATTTGGTCATATGTCAAGCCCTTCTTAGCTGGAAATAGTTTCGATAATATATATGCGATTAGCCTCATCGTTTCATCCTCCTGGATATTTTACTAGCGGCAAGCGTACCGATTAGAAATAACCGCTTAAACTCCACAAGAGCTGGTTTCTGGACTTCATATGCTCCTGTATCGTCTATCTGGTAGTTTGCGTATAACTTTGCTAACTCCGCCTTACCGGCCTTACCGATCAATGCTGTGTACTTTGGTAATTTCATCTTTACCTCCATCTTTTGGTCTGAACACACCAAATATTCCTAGTGACCATATCAAACGGCCCTTTCCCCAGCCATAATCTGAGATAAGGAGCAGATACAGAAAATCATTTATAGTCATTTAAACTCCCTGAGCAGAGTCGTGCCCGCTATAAGTAACACCATGCCTACACCTATTAATGGGTCTAGTGTAACTGCTAGTATAAATGCAGACCCTACTGTAATGAGTAGTAAAGCAAGCTTATACATGTCACGCCTCCACCGTAGCAAGGACTCTACGTATACGTTCAAGCAATTGCGTTGATGGTAGGTCTATCCCTTCCCGAATGCCGGTTAAGTTTAACTCTGCGGCTTTTAACAAGCCAAGCAGCTCTGCTATAACTTCGATTGTCTTATCATTCATATAACCTCCATGTTAGTATGCTGGTATTACTCCACAAGGGCAAAGGATTGTCTTTGTTGCCAGTAATATCCAATAGTCTTTAGCCGACATAGGCCCATCTTGGTTACCGCAGTACATCTTGCCCCGTTCATACGCTGCTATATGTCCACCAGCCTGGCTTTTCAGCCTAGTGCACATTAGCACCGCGCCTTTGCCTTCTGAAGTCTTCAGCCTATAGTCGTTATAGCTCATAAATAGCCCCCTTGTTGCTACATCTATAGCATTCACAGGCCGTACATGGTCAAGCAGGTAAGGTGCGTACTTGCGACATATAGCGCGGTATGTAAGGGTTACTTCATCAAGTATGTTGGGGTCTGGCGTTGGATTAGATGCTAGAAAACTGGCCCAGTCATGCCTTGTTGTACTGGTTATTTGGAATTCTGCAATAATAGCATCAACGTCCATGTCATTTAGCATCGCGATAACAGTAGGAAAACATTCGTTAAGGCGTTGTTTTATGTGTCGCATATATAGCCCCCCTTGTTCTATGTGTCGTATATACAGCTATCTGTTGTTTTATGTGTCGCATACAGGGCTATACGTGGAATTCCACCCCGTAACGTCTAAGCGTTTCGATTAACCATTTTTTTGTCTCTTCAAGGCCACTCCATGCCGGTAAATGCCAGCTCGCACATCCGATATAAATATCCTTCTCGCCGATATCTGATTTCTCAATCTCGCGTGGTGTTCCGTACGAAGAACCGATATCAATTTTACCACGGACCTGGGCATTCTCGCGTTCCATAGTAGCAAACTGTAAGCGCCGGAAGGCGCTAGGGTCGGTAAGGAAAAAGGCTAGTCTATCCATTTCAACAGTTTGCTCGAAAGCTTTCAGGATCACACTATGCTGCAAATGGTAGCCGCTGCCCTCTACAGCATAAGCAAGCTTGACTGCTACCCTATAACCATGTAATTGTAGAATATCCACTAATGCGAATACTGCTGCCCCCCGTTTCTCCATTACTGGGAGGCTAACCCCACAGCTAGCTGTACCATTAAGGATAACGCTGACGAACTTTTTCGACTCGACCGGGGAGACTACGTTACATACTTCTGGAATCCCTTTGCAATAGTTATCCAGTAGAAAGTTACCACCCGCATAGCGTTGCGGCTTATACCCGCGTTTCATGCCTTTAACAGTGCGTAGGAATGGAGTTAGCTGCATACTTAACTTCCGAGCCTCAGCTAATCCCTGCGGGTATCCCTTCGTATAACGCTTTTTAGTCTCATCTAAACTATCTGAACCAGCAAAAGCAGCAGTGTTAGATATGCTCTGCATCTTACTCTGGTCTATGTCTGTCGGACCTAGGCTCCAAGTGTAGTACTCTGCTATGTTATCAAAGTAGCGTTTAGTTTTATTTGCTTCTTCTATAACTTGCATGCATCCTCCCTGGCTATGGTCGGGAAGGGAAAAGCCGTCAGAAGTTTTTCTTTACTCGCTAAGTCTAATCCTCTAAGAATACCATCAAGTAAAGTATGCTCGGGTAGATTAGTAGTAGCGAGAAGCTTCGCCATCTTGTAGGACTCGCTTGGCCCAAGAACTACATGCATTCCTTGGACTAGAGCAAAGTTAGAAGCCCGCTCAAACCATTGAACAACTGGCGCGGCTTGCTTATTCAGACCTACAGTTATATGCTTAGCTAGCTGCCAATCATATTCCCATTGTAAGAAAAAAAACCGGCGACTGAAGGCAGCATCAAATGCAGTGCGGGAGGGAAAAGCAGGATGAGCACCGCGGCCACACGTATTCCCGTCACCAATTAGGTAAAAATCCTTATGGCGTTGAATCATGCCTTTGTCTGTAGATAAGAATCCGTTATCAAGCGCCGTGTTCAACGATACTCGAAAATTATCATTCGCTGCATCTAACTCAGACCATTGAAACAAACCCCCATTCCCATAGAAGTCAACGAACGTAGAACCATAGTACTTGCCATCTATAGGGCTTGAGTATCCTTTAACTAAATACTCTGGCGATTGCTCTGATAATGAACAACCATCAAAACGCACACCTAACGCCTCTGCGAGCTGGGGCCCTACTGTAGTTTTATGGCCACCCGGTGCGCCGTGCAGATAGATATTTTCCCCAGCCTGTAACAAAATCAACGCTTGTTTGAATTGCTTATGGACGTTGTGTATTTTGATATCTGGAAAATCTGGGCGTTTGACGATGATTGACGGTATTTCAAGACGTTCAAGCTTCTCACGAGCAACCTTATCAATTGCATTGATTGCGCTGTCTAACTTGCGTGTAATGTCTGCTACCACTTTCTCGTGCACTCTACCACTGATAATGTCTAGCAATGCATCGGGACTATTGGATTGGCTTGTCATAGGATTTCTCATCTCCGTTGTTCTAGGTTGCGGATCATCCGTTGGCAGCTCCATTTTATGTACTTCATCATCACCAAAGTCAGGGACGCTGAATGGTCTCGGGCGTGGGATTGTTTCATTCTTAGGAGGCGGAGCGGGTTTAATCTCTGCCTTAGGAGGAACAGCCCCTTTAGAAGTAAACTTGTTTGTTGGATGCCATCGGATTGGCTCGCCTTTTATCTGCTCGCTAAACGGTAAAGGGCATCTATCGTCCATCTCTAGCCTTGCAGAATGGGAGCCGTATGGTTGGTCACAGGCAGCACAAACCTCAAACAGTGGGGGTTTGGCCCACTTAGGTTTGGGGGCTTGCTCATGCTCTTCTAGTACCGCTTCGTAAGGCCAGACTTTCGGCGCTTTGCAATTAATATGAAAGCGCCTCCGTGATTCACCGGGTTTAACTGTTTTATCCCATTGGATATATTCTCCAGGTGTAATAAGGCCTTGGCACACTGAGCAAGTGCAAGCATAGTGTGCCTTACTCTGCATTGGCATGGTATCTGTTATCGCGCCGGTTATTGTATTCTTGTATTTCATATTATATACTCCTATAAGTACGTGTTGGTTACTTGTCAAGCTTGATATGGTGATACTCTGCTACGGCCCTTATACCAGCCTCTTGAAAAGGTACGCCCTCGGCCTTAAGCCGTCCGTATACGACCTTAACATCTATAAGCTTTTGCAGATATAACCTAGCTTCTTCCGGCATGGTATGCCCAAAAGAATCAAAGAATTCTCGGGCTTGTTCTAGCTCGCAGTACTCGTTAAGGCCATCCCAAGATATATGGCCATTATCTGTATCCATGAGCATAACCCCGCCTAGACTCCGATATGTGCTACACTTGGGCTTGTTCCACCAATCTCCGGGCTTGCGTGGGTCTGTAGTCTGTGAACAGAATCTAAAGCCCTTCCCCTTTTTAAACTCCAACCAATAGCGTATTTTACAGCGTAGTCGGAATCCATACGGATAATCATTGACTACGTATGCAGTTTCCGGGCTTATGTGGCCAGTTAATGGTATCATGCTATCTCCAATCTTAGGTTAAAGGTAATTATTCTATAAACTCCATCAGTTAAGTCTAAACACATTAAAAGCAGCGTATTTGTGTAGATAGTTTTTGAATTAGTCCATATTCTATGATGTAACCTACATCAATAGCCGTAGGACTAAGTTGGCGAGCCTCTATAATGGTTCGACATTTATCACAGTATTGAGTATCGTTAACGCAAATCTGACAATCTGCTAGTGATATGGTGTTCATCTCCATATATCCCTTAAGTCATCGCAAGTATCTTCAACCAAGCATAACCAATCGGTAAACCGTACTTTCAGGACATGCCTGGTGTCGGAATTCCATAGCTTATAGAGATATCTCATATTAACTCCATCCTAACGTAGGTTAAGCATAACAAGCTTAATCGCGCCGATAACCAATATTCCGAGCATCCAGTAATATAATACATCAAACATGTAAAGCTTATAGAGCATATACTGTGCCAGCGTAGGAGTGTATATATATCAAGGGGCCGAAGGCCCCCTATATGCTCATATGTGACATGGCTGTCACATAATATCGGACAATCGGAAGCATATGTCATATTATCAAGCACTTAGCGATTGTCATATTTGTCAATTTAGTATGTCATTGTCATAGCTGTCATGTGCTGGGCACTGTACCGGGTAAGATGCCCGGAATCATTGATGAAAAAGTACGTTGGAGTATATATATAGTAGAGAGTTAAGAAACGTTTGGAGCATAGTTAAGATTCTATGCAAGGGTTGTACGTCTTGACTCATTACCGCGGACACCTCATCGACCGTCGTATATATTCGTATATACTTTAAGATACTCTCTTAGTATATACGATGGGAGATAGGAAACGTAGGGGCTAACAAGCAATAGCAAGCGCTAACCCTAGGGGAAGTATATTCATATTAAGAAGAGCATATATAGTAAGCATATTAGATATAATGCACTCGCGAGCCTAGGGTTCAAGTGCATTAACTGCCATGCAATCAAAGACCTGCATGTTACCCATCGTGAAGGTTATGCCGCTCATAAGAAGCTAGTACGATTGCTCGATTATGATTATCTAGCAGCAATAGTGAAGATTCAGCAAATACGAGCTTGTTATATACTGCTATGTACTAGCTGTAGAACTAAGCATGATGGGCAGAATGATACTACTAATAGTGATAATGCGAGTTGACTATACTAGCAATAGTGGTTATACTTGTATATATAAACTTGTGACTAGTATTTAGGAGTCTGTTACTAGGAAATTGTTCTATATTATAAGCTAGTTAGCATATGGCGCGTATAATTCCCAAAAATGAGAATGCTAGTCAACTTGACATAGCATCAAGTGTGCACGGTTTACTAAGTATGCAATCTTGCTACTATATTACGCATATTCTAGCCCCCTGTTTGGTCTATCTACCCACCATAGTGGCATCCTTAACGGGGGGCATGGTTAGCACTAGCATCCTAGCATTAGCTATGTACTTGATATCATTAGGATTGTCTTTGTTGGCTTGATTAGCTTTGTGCCCCGATCCCACCTGGTGGGTGGGCTCCGCCCCGCATACTGTAAGCCCGGTAGCAGGCTCATTTTGAAACAAGCATATAAAGCTAACAATATCAAGCATATAGCCCCCGCTGGCATGTATCTAGCCTAAGCATAGCCTAACCAAGCATATAACTAAGCACGCTACCCTAGCTAGAATCGAATCCTTGTGCGTTTAAAAGGCTATCCTAATGGCTTCCAGTATGACCGTTGACTGCCCCCATTGCGGGTACTTAAACATAATCGAGAACTCAGCCTTTTGCTACCACTGCCGTTTGTTCCTGGTTCCAGAAGAGAAACTAGAGATGGATAAGGGTGCTCCAATAGACGTATGGCTAAAGAAACAGCGTAATGGGTATCTCAATTGATCTGTACCCTATGGTTGGTTTAAGCATCATCATGCGCCTAGACTATCCCATGCTATCATTCATTATAGGCCCTTTTCTTATACGTACCGGGGACTTAGACAACATTAACGAGCAGGCTAGTGATGAGTAGCGGGGGTAAGTTCAAGAAATCAGATCATGGGCAGGATATACTTGATTCGGATGGTAATGTAACTGCCCGTATTTGCATAGATTGCCATGAAGCTAAGCCCCTAGACCAGTACCAGATACAGGTAGGTGGTAAGAAAGCTAGAGACTGTAAGGTCTGTAGGCGGGCTAAGTTTGTTAGGGGCATGGAAGCCGCTAAGCAAGATGGCGTAGAAGTAGATAAAGCTTGGGTAATTAAAGAAGCTAAGAAGCTCTACCTGGAAACTAATAAGTATAACGATAAGATCAAGCTACTAGATACTATCTCTAGGAATCTAGGAGAAAAGAATCCCGGGCTGACAGACGATGCTAAGCTAGTCAGAGACCTGATCGCTAGTAAGAAGAAAGCACAAGAAATTAAGGGCCGGTAGTGTAGTGCGAGCACACCTGGTTTGCACCCAGTTAGCGTGGGTTGGAATCCCACCTGGTCCACCAAGAGTTGACACGGCTTCGCCGGGTCCACCAAAATATGGCAAACGATCTAAAACCCGAGAATGACGCAGAACTAGGCGATGGTTTCCAGATCATCCGCCTAGGGTTCTGGGCCGATCCTGATAAAGATGAGAAGTGGGCTAACAGAGTCAGGGCAGAGTACCCCACTGAAGACTTTGAGCGTGAGTTTGAGCTTAAGCCCGTTGGCCTAAAAGATGTACGCCCCGTATTCGGGGATTATAAAAAGAACTTCCACGAGAGCGATACGCTCATATGGCGACCTAGCGCAGGTCGGTTAATACTACGCGGCTGGGACTTCGGGAAGGTTCACCCAGCCGTAGAATTCTTACAAGTTATCGGGCTGGAGAAGAACTTCATTGACGAGATAGCACCAGACAATATTATGGAAGAACAATTTGTCCAAATGGTGCTAGCTCATTCTAGCCAGAACTTCCGTGGTTGTACGTTTGAAGACTGGGTAGATATTACTGGCCGGAATGAGGATCGTTGGGGCAACTCTAGCCTTAAGACCCTTAGGAGCTATGGCATTACCCCGAGAGGTAAAGACCAGGAAGTAGAAGATGGAATTCTTCAAATGTGTAAGGAATTGGTTCTTACTACCAATGGTAGACCTTACATTATGGTTAATCCCAAGAAGTGCCCTAGACTTGCTGCTAGTATGCGCGGTGGCTACAAGCGTAACAAGAAAGGCGAGATCATCAAAGATGGTATCAATGACCACTACGTGGATGCTGCTCGCTACCCTATTATGGGCTGTACGTTCACGCGGGGTAAAAGCTGGGATGTAGTCCGCCAGAAGATGAAGAATCAGTACGGTAAATTTCCTAAGCAGGGGAGAGATATACGAAGATAGAACTAGGAGATAGGGTTATAGTTGACCCTCATCATCACGCGCGGGGAAGCCAGCATGGTACTGTCGTAGATGCTAGCGAAGAAGACCTAGACATACTTAACCCGCCCCCGAATAGGTACTGTATTAAGTTTGATAAAGACGGGACAGGTGTCAGGCTTAGGTATTTATTTCTGGGCGAGAGGGATTTCACAGTGGAGCAAAATGATCTTTACACGTCCAGACCAAGTAAAACCGAATAGCCAACTCTATATTGTCACAAGTCTCTTTAACCCAATCCGCTGGAAGTCACGATGGAAATTATATCTTGACTTTGCACGCCATGTTCAAGAGTCAGAAGGCGAGCTGTTCACTGCTGAGGTATCGTTCAGGAAACGTGAACATGTATTACCAGTGAACGACCATAACCTCCGGCTTACAACTAAGCATGAGTTCTGGCTTAAAGAGAATGCACTTAACCTAGCTATACAAAGACTCCCTGATGACTGGGAGTATGTTGCATGGGTAGATGCGGACGTTCAGTTTGTTCGAGAAGACTGGTGTAACGAGACAGTTCACCAGCTTCAGCATTACGACATGGTGCAGATGTTTTCTGAGGCTGCTGACTTAGACTCGCAGCATCAATTGCATCAGAAGCATAAAGGCTTCGCGTGGTGCTATCACAATAACATTCCTATCTGCCAGGCAGATAATAACTACTACTACCCGCCTGCGAAGAAGGGCTTGGTTTATTGGCATCCTGGTTTCGCTTGGGCGATTAGGAGAGATGCTTTCGATAAGCTTGGTGGGTTGATTGACTTCTCCGTATTTGGCTCCGCTGATTGGTTGATGGCGAGAGCACTGATAGACAAGCTTCCTGAAGCTCTCTATCTCGGCGAGCATGGGCTACGCTGGTTGGAGATATGGAATGAGAGAGCGAAGCTACTCAATCATAATATTGGTTATGTTGATGGGTTGCTCCTTCATAACTGGCATGGTCCTAAAGCTGATCGCAAGTATAAACAGAGAGCATTAGACTTTCATGCTACTAACTTCAATCCTGAAGTAGACTTGAAAAGAGACTGGCAAGGGCTCTGGCAGCTAACAAATAATAACTTGCTCTTGCGGGATGCTCTACGTAACTACTTCAGGGGCCGCAACGAGGATGCGTAAAAAGCCGCGAATAAAAGGCAGACGTAATAAAGCCTATACGCAACTAAAGACACCAAAGGCGCGAATAAAATTAGACAAGCGCAAGTAAATGAATGAGTCAACCAGAATTCACAAGACGAGAAGCATTAGAGGCTACAGCAGATCAACTGCTATGGGCTGCTGAAGATATACTTTTCTTCTCTAACTTTGTTAAGACGCATGATAGCCATGCTAAGGGCGATAGAATACAGCCCTTCCCTGTTGATAAGAAGTATATCAGTAAGCTTCTCCTAGCTGGGGGTAAGCTTCCTAGGTTAGCAGTTTATAAGTCCAGGCAGATGCTAGTAACCTGGATTATGTGCATTGTGTGTATATGGGAAGCTTTATTCAAACCCGGCAGCGTCATCGCGCTAATCTCTCTCAAAGAGGAAGACGCCGGAAAACTTATCGGGCGGATGAAGGTGATATACGATCACCTACCAGAGCACTGGAAGCTAGCTCTGCCTCCTGTCAAGTTCTACAGAGGGAAGAAGGGTATTATACTGCGGATGATCGTAGAGCATCCGCTAAGTGAAGGCCCACCTAGCACGATAGAGGCGTTCCCTCAAAACGGTAATCCTGGGCGCGGTGAAACTCTCTCACTAGTTTACTGGGATGAAGTAGGTGAGTGCGATGATAGAGAGTGTAGGAATATGTACGCTTCACTTCGTCCTACACTAGAGAACGGTGGGCGCTTAATTATGTCCAGCACTCCTCCGCGTGACCCTGAGCATTTCTGGGAGCATTTTTGTACTAACCAATATTTCGGAGATTAATGAAAACATATTTATTTATAATTTGCCTGTTCCTAGTAGCCTATGAAGGGGTTGCTCTTATCAATAGGCCCGCAGGGGATACTATCTCCGAAGTCGTGTGGTACTTAAGCCGCCGACCCATAGTTCCTTTCTTGTTCGGTCTTTTATGCGGGCACTTCTTTTGGCAGAGGCTTGACTAATGCCCACTCCCTACACACAAGCAGAACCGCAGGCCCCTATTGAGGGTGTCGAGCCTATCGAACTTAAAAACTTCGCTAGCAACGAGACTGTTGTAGCTGATCTCAAAAAGAAGATTCAGATTGCGACTAAGGCTCGCGATAACCGGCGCGCTAAGGTAGAGGGAGACTGGACGCGCTACCGTAACGTCTACAATCTTAGGCGTACTCAGTCATTCTATGATGGTCGCAGCAAGTTATTCTTAGGCGTCCTGAAAGACGCCGTAGATACTCTTACTAGAATTGCTAAAGACTCTATCATGTCCGATCCCTACATAGCTGTAGAGACTCCCCTTGATAGTAAGTTCGGTGAAGTGGCAGTTGATTTCTATAAGAGCTTGTTAGAAGACCAAGCTAAGATTCGTGGTAAGGTTAGTATGCTGCTTCGCCAGCTTTACATCATCGGAACTACTTGTGTGAAGTTTGGATGGAAAGAAGTAGAGAGACAAGTCAAGTACCGCGAGAAGAGCAGTGAGACAGGCGACCGAGAGATTAAATCACGAAAGCAGTATGAGTGCTATGGCCCTACTCTTGATGTTGTCGATATGTCTCATGTCTATGTGTGGCCTGAGACTGCTACCGACTACAACGACCTACGGATGGTCTGGGAAGATGCCACTATTACATTCGATAAGCTTAACGTACGAGCCAGGAAGGGCTGGTACTCCCAATCTGCGGTAGATGAAGTCATTCACGAGAAGTGTGATAAGCTAGAGAAAGAGAAGAAAGCTACTTCTCAGTCTAAGCAAGAGACTGGGAACGAGATTGATCTAGCAGAAGACGAAGTAGATATAACGGACTTGTGGGTTCGTTATCGCCTACCGGACGCTGACAAGGAAGAAGATGAGACTTGGGTTTGGGTGACGTACTCAGGAGAAACTATTCTTCGAGTCCAAGAGAATCCCTGGTGGTTTAATACTCCACCTTACCTGTTTGGTGCTCTCTTCCGCGAGCATGACTACTTCTACGGACATGGAATCGTAGAAGGCTTGGAAATGTGGCAGTACATGACTAACGATCTAGTCAACCAGACTATGGACGCTGGCACATTCTCCCTCAATCCTATCACTATTTTTGATCCCGCTGGTGTAGACGACCCGGACATGTACCAAATTGAGCCGATGGCTAAGTGGCTTATCGCCCCTGACGCCGTACGCTTCGAGAGACCCCCTGCACAGATGAGCATTGAAGGGCTTAACATGGTTAAGTTCCTTATCAATGTTATGCAAGACCAGTCTAAGGCGAATGGAATCGTTAGCGGATCACCAAGAGAAGGCATGGGGCGTGCTGTAGGCACAGCAACAGGAGTTAGTCAGATTGCGGCTGCTGGGAATTCGGCAGTGATAGACCAAGTTGAGGAACTAGAGACTCAACTGTTCACGCCCCTTTTGAAAATGAACGAGATAGCATGTCACCAGTTCATGGATGACAGTGTGACTATCCGTATGACAGGGCCTGACGGTGTGCTTTTAACAGGACGGATCATAGAACCGCAGGACTTGGTGCTGTCTAGCGACATTCGTTGGATAGCAAGCTTGCGCCTGAGAGAGAAACTAAGCAAGTCTCAGCAGATGTTGAACTTACTTAACATCGCGATAGGCATCCCGCCTGACCTAGCACGTCAGCAGGGCTTCGAGATTAACTATAAAGACCTGCTTATTGACACAGCTACAGGCATTGGGGTGGATCATGCCAACAAATATGTGCATGACCTTACAGTAAGCTTACCCGGTATTCCTCCCGAGCTAGAAAGAGAGCTTACTAACGCAGGTCGTAAGGTAGAAGCTCCCTCTGGTATGCCTATGGAATTCTACATGGCTAGAATTCAAGCTCATATGACCATGCCGATGCCAGATAGCCCGCTTGCTAAGATGAGAATGATGGAATTAGTCCACTCTTACCAAGCAAAGATGGAACAAGCGCAGCAAATGCAGATGATGCAGCTACAACAGGCTACACAAGCCGGCGCGAGTGGCGCAGGAGGGGTGCAAGCTGTCCCAGGTGGCGCGAATAGGGGGCCAGTAGGCGGATCGCCGGCGGTACGCCCCCAAGAACAACCCAACGGAGCTAGCGAAGGCGAAGCCGGAGCTGGCCTGATGAGCCTTTTAGGCGGAAATACGGGCCAATGATAGATATTAAAGAGCTTAGCAAAGAAGACGAGCTAGTAATCCTAGAAGAAGGTCTCAAATCACGCTTCTGGGAAGTAGTTACAGCACGATATCAGCATATGATCTTTACTACTATGGGCGCGGCCTTGTCCGAACGGACAGAATCTAGGGAATGGACAGCAGGTAAGGCAACAGGGATGAAAGATGCTCTAGCTTACCCAGCAACTAGGGTAAGAAACTTACGAACCATGACTAAGGAGAAGAAGGAGGAATAAATAGTGAAGAGATTTCTACCAATTATCGGTTTGATTGTAGCTTTGACGGGCTGCTCAGTAGTGGGCGATACTATTAAGCCAATTTTGACGAATGACCTTGTTAGGACCAGTGAGATAGCAGAGAAGTATGGTAAACCGGACGTTAAGCAGTGCGCAGACTTCCTAAATGCGGCGCTTAATGCGGAAGATTCGAGAAGTTCCCAGATTGACGCACTCTTGAAAGAGCCTACGGACGGTATTCTGAGTTCCGCCCTTAAAGCGGCCATCTTAGCGGACTTAGTACGCTCTTTTAACGACCCTGCGATGCAGGCCAAGCTTCGAGCTGACTTTGACGCTAATTGCTCGAAGGTTGCAGGCCAGATCATGCTTGATCTAGCCCGGCAGGCCCGTAAAGGATTCACCCGGCAGTTTTAAACAAAAACCTTACAGTTAATGTAAGGATTTTGCAAGTTAGTAAATTCGTGACACCCGGCATTTAGCCATTTAGCCGGCAAACACGTAAACAGGAGGGAATTATGGCAGAAGACACAGAACAGGTTGAAGGCCAAAATTTAGACCCGGCTGAAGACCAAACATCGACGGAAAACACTGAGGAAACTCAGTCTCAGGAGTCGTCACCTGATAAAGAAGATTGGCAGGGCAAGGCTCGTGCTTATGAAGTGCAGCTTGCTCGGCAGGAAGAACGTAACCGCTACCTAGAACAGACTGCTAGGTTGCTTGAAGAGAATAGCAGGCGGAATATCCCGCAGCCAGTGCCGGATAGTCTGAGTCCTGAATTAACGGAGCTAGACCGTACACTAGACCCACTATTCTCGAAGCGTATTAAAGGTCAATTTGAACCGCTACAAAGCGCTATCGCTGAGGCTAAAGATGGCTTAGATGCTGTCCGGTTTGAGACCTATCTTACGAGAAATAACCCTGATGTATTCGACAACGAAGACTCACTTAATAGGGTTTATCAGCAAGTAGAGCAGATCAGACAACAGGCCGCGCAACTATACGGAAAGTATCTTACTCGCGTGGACGCTTATACATACCTGCAAGGGTTGGAAGCTAGTCACACGAAGAAGCAGGCGCGACAGACTAAGAAGTCTACCCAAGTGACAGAAGAAGCCAAGAGGCAGCTTCAGAACCAAGCCGCAAAAGGCGGGGATAACAAGGGAGACGCTAAGAAGGTAGAGGGCGGAAACATAGACGCAATTCGTCGGCGCGCAATGGCCGGTGAGAGGCTAACTCCTGTCGAGAAGGCGGCCTTTAAGAAGCATTTGGAGAATGCTCAGTTTTAATCTTCTAGCTAATTCCTAGGAGAGATTCTTAAATGGCTATTACCACAAGTGCAACTCTCGCTGATGATGTATCTCTATACATCCGCGATGAGTTGTTAGACATTGCTGAGAGGAATGTCACCTTCGCACAACATGCGTTGATGGCTCCTATTCCCCAGCATAACGGCAAGACTTGCCAATTCTCGCGCTACCCGCGCTTGGCGTTGCCGATGATCCCTGCGACGGAAGGTGAAACTCCTACGTCAGTTGCTTACTCGGTTGAGGAAGTGCACGCGGTTGTCGATCAATGGATTTTGATCGTTGCGATGACTGACCTAGCGCAGATCACCATTAAGCATCCGCAGGTTCCAATTGTTACCGAGCTGCTTGGCTTGGCGGAGGCGGAACTAGTTGACCGTGAGATTCAAAAGGCTCTCATGGCCGGCTCAGATGTCGTGTTCGCTAATGCGGTTGCTGGCTCTAACACCGTACGGTCTAACTTGACCACCACGGACGTAGTGAATGCTACCGAGATGCGTAAGCTATGGGCTATCCTTAGCCGTAATGGCGCGCGCCGAATTGGTGTTAACTATGTGTTTATTTGCGATCCCGAAGTGTCGCAGGACATTGCGGGAGAAGATAAGTTCCTGAACGCTCACGAGCTGGCGAACGCCAAGCAAATCTACAACAACATGATTGGCTCGTGGCTAGGGTTTGACGTTGAGGTGAGTAACTTCATCCCGACTGTCGCCCTTGGCGGTGCAGGTGACTGGACAGTCGCGGCTGCGACCATCACTAACACTTTTAACAATGGCGAGACTGTTAACGTCATGTTGGAAGCGATCAATTCGAGCACGGGCTTGGTTGAGAAGGTGTTTGCTGTTGCGGTGACGACTGTTACCACGGCTGAAGGCGTTAACGTGACCGTGCCTTCGACTGCTGGTTTCTTGTATAACGTGTACGTGTCCAATACTAACAACGACGCGACCATCGCTAAGCAACAGCTATACGCAGAAGCGCAGGCTCCTAGTACGGTTGTGGCTGTGTCTGGTTTCCCGACTTCCGATGATGAGGCTCGACGGCCCCAGCAAGCTCCTGCTTCTGGTGTTACCGTGCATACTTCATATGCTATCGGAAAAGAAGCGTATGGGATGGTGAAGCTCAGCGGCGATAACCTTCGTGTCCTTATGACCGATGGCAAGCCGTCTGATAGCGATCCGGCTGCCCAACGTAAAAAGATTTCCCTCAAGGGGTCTTTCAAGGCGTTGGTCCTTAATGCGGACTGGGTACAGCGCATTGAGTCCGGTTCAGCGTTCTAGAGATTAACTTCCTAAACGTGCGTTGGAGAGCGTTATACCCCAACTTCTAACTAGGTAGAACGATGTTAGGGGCAGCCTAGTTAACTGCCCCTAGCTTTAATAAGGGAGATTCCCGAATGATTTCATTAGAAGAAAAAGACGAAGCAGCTAATAGCGCCGTCTCAAAAGACTTCGCCACTGCGGTACAAGATGGCCGCAAAGACGTAGTGAAGAAGAAAGTAATTCAAGTATCTAAAGCCGGTACGCCCGGGGATGTTGCTCATTACCACAAAGCAGAGAATGCAGTCGAGGAATGGCAAGCTCCTTGTCACTGGGTTAAGCATAGGGTCAGCACTAAAGGTGGCTTTATGATTAACGAAGTACGCTATGATGGTGAAGTAGTCGTACCCCAATGCACTGCTGACTATCTTGCTTGGCAAGAAAGCATGCGTGCTCAGTATGAGCAGGGTATCTATCGTAGCAAGAAGATCAACAAGGTTATCGGCAACGTCTAATGGCCGCCCCTAAGACATTACCTGGAGTCAAGAAGGTTCCTGTAATCTGCCCCACTCGGGATGAGCAGGGGGCAGTAGCACGCACAGTAGCCCTCTTATGGAATACGATCTTTGCTACAGGCAGGCTGCCTGTTTACGTTCACGCTAGCTGCTATGGCTACGCAAGAGTGCGCACTTCATCGTTCGAAGAAGCCCGGAAGAATGTTGATAGTGATATAGTACGTGGCTTTCTAATTGATGACGACATTCTCATCAGCGATGGTGATGCACTGTACGACGCAGTAATAACTGCTGACAAATATAACTGGAACATTGTAGCGCCTTATCGTACGAAGCATAATCATATATGCCTCTGTGATGAGACAGGCACGATGCTCACAGTAGAACAGTTTAGTAAGCTAGAACCCTATGCCCAAATCCCACTAGCAGGCTTAGGATTCTATTATGGCGACATACCCCTTAAGTATGAATTCCATGCTGACGGTAAACCATTCGCCGGAGAAGACTTGAACTTCTGGCATGACAACCCACAGCTGAAGCCTAGGGTTGCTCCCCTGCCACTAAAACATCTGAAAGTAATCCCAATTTAAGGAGTACCTACAATGTCCGATGAGAAGAAAGAACCAGGATACGTTATCCAGTACATGAAGCAGACTAGCATGCTTGGTGAGTCGATTAGTGTTAGCACTAGCCTCCCCAAAGAAGCTACCCAAGACCAGCTTGAATTTGAGTTCATCAAGATCGGTAACGCGCTTGATGGACGGATGCGTGCTTTCAACAAACAGGTGCTAGAGAATACCGGCAAGAGTCTAAAGGACATGAACCTAGAGCCTGGAACGATATTTGTAAAACCTGGAGAGGAATAACTAAAGTGGGCGCATTCAGCAAGCATTTTGTTAAGCTTATTAACCAAGATGGGCCAAGCAGTGGGGTAGAGGTATTAATACCGCTTGGTGATAGCTTGGATGTTGGTGATGACGGGCAGCTTAATGTCGTCGGAACTGTTGGCGGTGGACCCCAGGGTGAGACAGGCCCGGCAGGGCCACAGGGCGAGACCGGACCCCAAGGTATTCAAGGTATTCCCGGTAACGATGGTGCAGAGGGTCCGCAGGGTATCCCCGGCGCTCCCGGGAACGATGGGGCAGACGGGGACCAGGGGATTCAAGGCATCCAAGGCGCCCCTGGTAATGATGGCGCCCCCGGAGCTGACGGCGCGCCGGGAGCTGATGGTGCGGATGGTGCCGATGGTGCGCCAGGCGAGCAGGGTATCCAAGGTATCCAGGGGATACAGGGCATACAAGGGGAGCAGGGTGACCCTGGCACGCCAGCGGACCTATCAGCAGTCTACCCCGTAGGTTCAATCTATCTTTCTGTTCTCTCAACAAATCCTAACACTCTATTTGGTTTTGGTACATGGGCAGCTTTTGCAGCAGGCAAGGTCTTAGTTGGCCTTAACGGCGCCGACGCTGACTTTGATACAGCAGAAGAAACAGGCGGAGCTAAGACAGCCTCTTCAGCAGGTACTATCGGTAATACTGGCTCTGAGTCTGCTCATACTCACGGTGTTACATCAAATGTAACCGTAGCGGACCACAGCAGCCACACGCATGTTTACTCTGAAGTTCCGAACCATGTCCATGTTCAAAACCTACCAACTTCACAGACAGGCGGCCAAAGTAGTGGCACCCGGGATACATCTACGACCGGGTCTGGTGCAGACGCCCTGTCAACAGCTAATCCAACAGGCGGAGTCGCGAGCGGTACGACTCAAGGTCCGGGAGCAACGATAACCCATGCCCCCACCAACAACGCGGTGACAAGCGCAGCCGGCTCTTCCCACAACCATACTGGTGGAACATTTACAGGTAGCGCGACGAGTGTAGTACAGCCGTATATCGTAGTCTATATGTGGAAACGAACATCGTAGGATATCAAACAAAGGGAGAATAAGAAACATAAATGGCGTTCACAAAGTATTTTGCTTGGTTGGTTAAGCAAGAGGGCCCATTCGAAAAGTCAGAAGTAATGGTCCCCCTTGGGGAAGGGCTGATTATTGATAGTGATGGCCAGCTTAAGCCTGAAGTTATTTCTTCAAACCTTGTCACTGAGGTGGTCACAGAGAATAAGATAGGCCCTGGCGCGGTTACCGCTGTCAAGATTGCAGCGGGTGCTGCTAAGCCCTCTAAGATTAAGAATACCCAGGCTGTCACTGCTACAGACACCGGCTCGGGTACGGGCACCATAGATGATGACACTTCACATGCTATCGTGACTTCTGCTGCCAGTAGCAAGATCGTTGTCTTACCGACTCCTACACCAGGGCGCCCTCCGCTTGTGATTGATGTAGGAGCTAACGGCTTCGAGCTTGCATCCTCGGCTCCCGCGACCGTAGCTATCAACGGGGGAGCTGGTTCTAGCTTCTCTAGTGCCATTGCTGCTAACAGCACTTTGATTATGATTTGTGTGTCAGCCACGGCATGGAAAGGATTCTTCCTTGACGCAGACAGTGATGTTGCGAAAGTCGAAGCCGCCAACTGAAGTGAGTAACAAAGTTACTCTTGCGACGCTTGACCAGAAGTTAGAAAACTTCATAGAATTCATGCGCCAACACTCGCAGGATGATCGGTCGGCCTTTGTTAAAATATTCGAGGCTCTTGATGGTAATGGAAAGCCCGGCCTTAAAACCCGGCTGGAAGTTATGGAAGTCAAGGAAGTAACACGATGGCGCGTGTTTGTTGCTCTATGGAGTGCAGTTAGCGCGATTGGAGTTGGACTAATTATTAAATTTATTGGCGGTTAACAAAATGAAAAAGAAACTCTTCTTAGTTGCCTTGGTTTGGTACTTCGGTGTCCGCTTCGAGACTGAGACTGAAGGCATCTTTATCTCTGCTGCGCAAGGCCCTTATAAGACCGAGCGAGAGTGTAAGATAGGATACCGCGAGACTGTAGACCAGCTCGGCCAGATATTCCCTGATCTGAAGACCGTGCCTTGTAAAGAGATGAAAGGTACAGAGCTTTAATGAGCGCATTAGATAGTGACGCCCTTATAAGTACAGCCCTTAAGAAGCTTGGTAATGAAACTATTACCGAAGACGCACAAGTCTGGATATTTAACATCCTAGATCGGTTGTATGAAGATTTTAAATGGCCCTTCCTAGAGAAAGTTGCTACAGGGGCGCTTACTGTAGGCCAAAGTGTAGTCACGCTTCCTACGGACTTTGACTCTCCGTATGATGTGGACTCCTTCGTACTTATTAACGGCACGGGTGGGTATATCCCTCTTAAGTTCTTTACACAGTACGACCTGGACCTACAGGTTAATCCCAGCCTCAGTGGTCCGCCCTCACAAGCCCTTATTGACCTAGCAGCAATGACGTGGCGGCCCTTTCCGCTTCCAGACCAGTCTTATACGTGGCAGATACGCTACCGGATGAAGCCTGAGCGCCTTGATGAGTATACTACTTTCACTCCGGTATTCCCGAATGACCAGATAATCATCCAAGCTCTCTTCGTAGAGGGCTTACAGCACGAAGACGATGACCGTTACCCTAACGAGATGAAAGTGCTGATGATGATGCTCTCGCGCTACAAGGCCAAGTTTAACCTTCAGCCTAACAAAGCCCAGAAGCTACGTTACTCTCGTAAGTTCTCTAGCCCTATCGAGTACAGATAATGCCTAATATCCCCCGCAGTGGATACGTTACAGCTAAGACTGGCCGCACAGAAGTTGGCAGGGACCAGCTCAAGCTCCCGGGCATACCCTCGACTACCTTGCTGACTATCGAGATTAGTGGCACCGCAGAAGTCGTCATAGAGTATAGTGAAGATGAAGTCTTATTCATTCCTGTTTCTACTGTTAATGAAACTAGCGGTATACAGTTTGCTATTCCTGCTAGCGTTCTTGCTGTCAATGTTACTTCGATCAGCAGTGGCTACGTTAGAGTCATCTATCGAACAGTCATTCTCGATAACATCCCCTCCCAGACCCTAATTGTCTATGGTAACGGGATTGTTACTAGTCCCGTTATTAACTCAGTAGATCATGGGGCACTAAGCGGGCTAGGGGATGACGATCATACTCAGTATGTGCTTAGAAATATTCTTACGAATGACGGCGATATGTTCGTGCGAGATGGTGGGCAGATAGTTAGGCTCCCCAAGGGCACAAATGGGCAAGTCCTAACAATCGTCGCCAACTTCCCTACATGGGTCTAACATGGCCCTACGCAACCGTAAGCAAGAAGAGACTAGCAAGCTCCTTGGTGTAAACCAAGTAGATGAAGAGTCTGACCTAGAGCTAGGTGCTTTTACTCTTCTACAGAACTGGATTCAAGCTGAGATATACTCCGTTAAGAAGAAGCGGGGAGTAACAACTCTAGCGGCTAGGTTCTTAATAACAGAAGATGAGATACAGCTTATCACAGAAGACGGGCGTCCTATTATCATAGAAGAGGGCACAGTAACCATCCCGGATACCGTTCTACTTATCTCCACAGAAGATAGTGCACCAATCCTTATCGAAACCGGAATATCATTGACTACCGAAGGGGTCTAAATGCCAGCAGAAATTAAAGTAACAGAATTACCAGCGGGTACCGTACCTGATGATACTGACCTAGTAATGGTCGTGCAGGACGTGGCAACTACTCCTGTAAGTAAGAAGATGACACGCTCTAACTTCCTAGGTTCTAGCGCATATACAGACGAGAAGGCGCAGGATGCAGTAGGAACGATACTTAGTGATGCTGGTGATATTGATTTTGATTATGTCGATGCCACACCTTCTATCTCGGCGGCTATCAAGACGGCTTCTGTATCCTACGCTAAGATGCAGGACGTTAGTGGGGCTTCTAAGCTCCTAGGGCGTGGTAGTGCAGGCGGGGCTGGTGATGTTGAAGAGATAGCGTTAGGTAGTGGGCTTAGTATGTCCGGTACTACGCTAAGTGGCACTGTGTCTGCATATACCGATGAGCAGGCCCAAGATGCAGTAGGAACTATCCTAAGTGATGCGGGGGATATAGACTTTGACTATGCGGATGCTACCCCAGCTATCACTGCTACAGTCAAGAGTCCACTTACCATCGCTAAGATCATACTAACCCAAGGTGCAGACGTAGCTGTTAACGCACAAACTCTATCTGGCACGCTGACGTTGACTACATCTTCCAAGCGCTATCAGTCGCTTGACCCAGACGGCTCCGCCCGTAACGTCGATCTGCCCGCTGAAGCTGAAGGGCTAGCATTCTTCATAGTTAATAGAGGCAACGGAGCGGAAGTCATCACAGTTCGTAATGATGCAGCCGGAACCGTAGACACCATCGACAACGATGAGGGTCTTAGTGTGATCTGCGATGGCACAAGATGGATTTCAGCTAAAGCCACCCTAGTAATTGTCTAGTATGAAATTCTCTAAACAAAACGGCTTGTGGTTGCCAAAACCGCTACGAAACCAGCGTGGGATGGTCGCACCCGGGATTATGCCGATGACTGGTCCACAAGGGGCACCACCAAGCCCCCCACTGACTGGCCTGTTTGTCTGGCTGAAAACTCCCATCGCCGGCCTGGTTGATAATGACGTGTTTACGGACTTTGGCGTTGGTGCCGATATCCAATGGCCTGACTCAAGCGGTAATGGTTGGGATGCGGCCCATGATGCCAATGTTACTAGCCCGGTCTATCGAACGACTAGCGTTACAATCAATGGCCTTCCGGTTGTTAGCTTTAATGCAGCGATACCCCATGGAATGCACACCGATAACATTCGGTCTGTAGCTGACGGCCTGACTGAAGCAAGTATCTACATAGTTGGGCGGATTAACAACGATCCCCCTGCTTCACAAGCTAAAGCTGGCCTAATCACCCTTAATAATGTTGGTGACTTCCTTACGGAATTTCCGGGTGTTCTTAGTAGCGACGAGATTCTAAGCTCCACATTCCGATCCGCCCGCGTCAATATCGGCGACCCAGCAACATCGTTAGCAAGCCCCTTTTACTATGGTGTGCTGAGCCAAAGCGCTGATTACAAAGTACGCCTGAACGGTTCTGAGATATTCTCTACAGGTACGAACACCTTTGCTACAACAGACGCAGGCGTCCCTAGTTATCTGATTGGCCATTCCTTTTCAGGGACTTTTAACTTCTGGTATGACGGTGTTATCGCGGAGATACTTATCTACGACCACTTCCTAGATGCCGGAGAGATTACCGACATAGAGACTTACTTAGCTGACAGATTCGCGATCTAATACTATGCTCCGTAACCGCCAAGACGTAGAAGAGAAGAAGCTAGTAGGCGTCAACCGTGTAGCAGACCCGACTAAGCTGAAGCTTGGTACGTTTAGTGAGCTAGCTAACTGGATACAAGCTAAGCGATATAAGATTAAGAAGAAGCGTGGGCCTGAGTTGCTTAGTGGTGATGAGGATATTACTATACCCAGCCCCTGTACCATAGAAATCTCCTGCGCAGACTCTACTGCACGTGGACAACAGTCGTTGTTTCTTGAGACCCGATTCGATCAACAAAGCTCATTCCCGCCTAATGGGAATCTCAGAACCAGCTGGGGTTATATAACCGCAGCAGAAGAAGTTTGGGCTTTAATCGGGGAGGCGAGTTGTGCTGGCGGAAACATGACCTATCAATCTACATGCTGCCAGCTCAATCGTTGGCAAACTCCCCTGAGCGTTGTACACCCGGATTTGATCGAGCCTAACCCACTCAATCCGGCTATCAACACACTGACGGGTACTTCTGATGAGCCAATTTACGGGTACGTTTTCTAGCCATGCCTTCAACTAATGGAATAAATTTCTACTATCCTGACAGCGACACGCATGTTCTCTATGCGTATGGTACAAATTTGTTTCCAACTTTTTCAAGCGGTGAAGGAATCTTCGCTAAACGCGATACTAAGTTTTATCTCTATAGTCACAACTCCGGTGTTGCTGAGCCTAATAAGCGCGTTCTGGAATTTGACGCCGTAAGTGGTGTCCAGCTTAATGAGTGGGATTCGATAGCGGATTTTGATATCGGGCAAATGGCGGCGACTGCTGACTTTTTATACTGCCTAGGCACGACCCAGGGTGATGCGAACGGTCAAGCACTCAAAAGGATTGATCGTGCAACAGGTTTAGTCACGGGCACATTCATGCTTGATAATATCAGCCCCAACGCGCTTGGGCTCGTAAGCGACGACCTGATTTATGTTGTATGTAACGGAACTCCGGTAGCGCTTTACTATATCGAAAATTTTACAGATTTGGTTTTTGTAGGCTACACACCAGGGCAAGGACTCAACCCGTTTGGCTTTGCTACGGGCGCTTTTGTTAACGGCGCTATGTATTTCGGTAGCAGCGGGTTCGGTGGATTCAGCGTCGATATTTTCAGAATCACCGTCGAGTGCCCAGACGGCGGTGCAGTGATCGCCTCGGTCAGTCGAGATGCTAGTTCAGTTGCAGCGGGTAGCCCGATCAACGTGAGTTGGGCCGATGTTTTAACACCTGATGCAGGTGATACAATCCAATTGCACAGTGCACCAGCTGGCGATGATTTGGGGTTCACTGGGGCTTCGCTGATTGACTCTCAACCAACGGATGGACTCGGAACCAGCTCCATAGTTTATACAATTCCTGGGGGCACGCCAGCAGGAACTTACGTTTTTACATACGCCGCGCTAGATTCTATTTATGTGGCGATAAGCCCTACTTTCACAGTGACCTGATGCCTCAGCCCCGATTGTTTCCAAGAACCAACGGTACACCAGAAGCCCCTGCTATACAAAGAACGGCGAGAGCTAAGCAGCAGGCAATAGCACGGGCTAATACTAGAGCTAAACTGCTGGTCTATGCTACAGAGTTAGGCGTACCCCTCCCTACGCTCCTAATGGCTGGTATATGGCTAAGCAAGAAGAAATGCCCATACTGTGAGCTAGGTAATCGTGTCCTTCGCCAGATTAAGCTATTAGGTAAAGAGAAAGCCATAGCGGTCCTTACGCAGATACTAGAAGCAAAATCAAGAAAAGACTACGCTACTCTAATTCAGATCAGAGAAGAGCTAAATGCCGGCAATTAAGCACATACACACCTATAGGCGGCCTGGGGAAGTAGACCTACTACTCTCGTGGCAGACCCGTACAGATGATACAGATGGGTTATTCCTATGGAATGGCACAGGCTGGACTCTCATATGGGAGCTAGAAGGCACCGACCTAATTTACGATTCTGTTACCTGGAAGAGCAAGGTATTCTGGTGTGACGGCAAGCACCATATCTGGTGGTACGATGCGGACTTTGATCTTATCTGTGAAGTTGAAGAATCACCGCCTGTCCAGTACCTAATAGTCTTCCAAGAGCGCCTTGTCGGTGCAGGGGATGCTAGGACCAAGGAAGAGATAGAAGCTGCTAGCCTAGTATGGCCTGCTGACTCCAACAGAGACCGCGTGCTATGGTCCGAAGCCCTAGACTTCGAGCGCTGGGCGCCTAATAACTTTATCGACGCCCAGACCGGCAACGGTGAGACTATTAGCGGACTAGGAGTTAACTCCATCACGTCCTCAGACCGGGGTGCTCAGAGCCAGCTCGTAGTCTTCAAGCCTAGCTCGGTACTTATCAACGATGGTGTGCTCGGCGCTGCTGAGCAGAGACTAAACATCGTCAGTGAAGTTATAGGCTGCCCGGGCTATCATAGCATCGTCAATACCCCCTTCGGACTCATGTTCGGTGCTCGTGAGACCGTGTGCTTGATCGATACGAACGCTAAAGAACCTAATCAAGTTGGTTTCTTCATCAACCCTGATATACGGAAGACCCGCAACGACTTTAGCTTACAACGCTGGCAGGCTGCGATATTACACGATAAC
>Ga0137320_1000057_pt1 | contig 27760 bp, 41 predicted proteins | sample EasRivERMZT366_2_FD_104754 | JGI IMG/M metagenome (GOLD analysis project Ga0137320, IMG submission 104754) | Soil microbial communities from meander-bound floodplain in the East River, Colorado, USA - East River MetaG ERMZT366_2 | ecosystem: Environmental > Terrestrial > Soil > Floodplain ...
AACTGGCGCAGCACGCAGTCGCGATGTACGGCGACCTCATGGAGCTGCTCACCTACCGCAACCGTCGCGCGCCGAACGCCACACCGGTGGTGTATACGGACGTGCCGGCGCGCCTCAAGCACTTTCGCGCCAGCGAGATCGACCTGGAGCAGATCCTGCGCAATGACCTGGAGTGCCGCATCCAGACGGCGCTCGTCACGTGGATGCCGACGCGCTACGACGACGTTGACCGCGCGGACGGCACGACGTGGCAGGTGCTCAACATCCTGGGTGGGGTCGGACATCCCTGGTGGAAACTCCAGGTGAGGCAGGTGGGCTAAGCCATGGCTCAACCGTTCATCACGTACAAGCTCACGGTCCCGAACATCCCGATCCTGCACGCCGAGCAGAGCCGGGAGATCCTCTTTCGCGAGGCCACGCTCGCCGTACGCGCCATCGTCGAAGACGTCGCCAGCGAAGCGCGGCAGCGCACGCCCGTAAGTACCGGTGTGCTCCGCGCCAGTATCGCCACCGACGTGACCACCGGCACCTCGCTCAGTGCCGCCATCCGAGGCACGGTCTTTACGGGGGCTCAGGCACCCTACGCGCCGTATGTGGAAGAGGGGACGGCGCCGCACTGGGCCCCCATTGGGCCGCTGCTCCTGTGGGCGAGACGGGTGCTCGGCAACGAGCGCGCGGCCTACGCCGTGCAGCGGGCGATCGCCCGGCGGGGCACACGTGGGCGGCACATGTTTCGTGGCGCGATCGCTGCGGTCGCGCCGAGAGCGCAGGGGGTGTTTGCGCAGGCGATGCAGCGCGCGGCCAGGCTGCTCCAGGGGGGGGGTTAGCGTCGGTCGCGCATTTCACGCAGGATACGGGCCAGCGTGACGGTGGCATAGATGGCGTAGCCAAACAGGCCAGCCGTGAGAACCAGGCCAATCGCTTGCAGGTGATAGATGTCGAGGAGTGCGGTATGGAGTTCTGGGGTCATGCGCTCCTCCTCAGCAGTTCGGCAGTTTGCGCGACAATGGCCTGCGAGGTGGCGTGCATGTCCGCCAGCGCCTTGCGGGTTTCGTCATGCCGAGCATCGAGGCGCCTGGCCAGACGCCACCAGACGAGGCACAGGGCGCTCAGATAGAGAAGCGCACCGGCGACAGTCGTGGTAAAGGTGATCTGCTGATTCTGGGCAATGGTATTGAGGGATGCGAGCAGTTGCGGATCCATTGGGCACCTCTCTACAGGTGTGAGTGATAGGGCCTGACCTGGTAGAGCACGTCAACGCGGGAGCGACCCGCTGACCCTACCACAGGCAGAGTGTACCACAGCAGTACACAGAAATTGTACCTCGTATATTGTGCCCTATGCTAGGGATATGCGCTATGCACCTCCGCTGCTTCGTCGCAGACACACCCATACTGGAGATCCTCGCCGAGCCCCAGGACCTCCCCAGCGTCGGCGACGCCTGCGTCCTGCCATTGCCGGACGGTATGCAGCGTTTTCGCGTGCGGCGTCTCGTGCGCAGGTACGGCTTTGCGCGCGTGCTCGCTGGGATGGATCGCCTGCATCTGGAGCGCGTCGATCTCCTGCTCGAAGAGGAAGGGGAGGGCGACGACGATGGCATTGAGTGACATCATGCAGGCCCTGCTGACGCCGCTCCAGGCCATTCCTGACATCGGCCACGTCTACCCCTACGACCGTCTCGCCCTTGAGCCGACGGTGCTGAACGGTGTCATGGGACCACTGCCCTCGCTGCGCTTCTGGTGCCTGTCGCGGGCCGGTACCGCCGAAGTCTGGCGCGGCAACGCGAGCGTCGAGCGGTTGCACCGGCTGCGTCTGCGGGGCTACCTGGCGCTGGACGACCCGCACGCCTCAGAGCGCGTGTATCAGGACCTGGTGGATGCGGTGCAGGGCGCGTTAGCCAGTGTGGTCACTGTGCCCGGCAGTGCCGAGTACCTCACCGCCCCAACACTTGAGAGACAGGAACCACGTCGGTTGGCCGATACCGTGGACGTCCACTTCAGTGAGACATTCATCGTCGCGTCGGAGTACCTGCAGGTCACCGTACAGGAGGTGCCTGACGATACGATCACGACCTATCGCGCTCTGGGCGACTGGCTGACGGCGCAGCTCGCGACGATTCCGCAGGTCGGCCTGGTGCATCCCTACGAACGCCTGACGGTGGAACCGGATCTCGCGTCTGGCGTGTTCGGCGATCCCCAGGCGTTGCGGGCCTGGACGCTGACGCGCGAGAGCGTGCAGCAGGAGCGGGCACCTGGCCTGGAAAGCCGCGGACAGGAGCGGCTTACTCTGCGCGGCTTTCTCAGCGTCGACGATATAGCGGCGAGTGAGCTGGTCTTTCAGGCGCTGCTCGAAGACGTCGCCGCGCTACTCAGGCCGGTGCATACGGTGGGGGTGTTTGACCGGGTGGGACCACTGCAGATAGAACAAGTAGCCCATAGCCGGGTTGGACAGACGCACCTCTGTCACTTCGCACAATGCGCCTGGCCAGTTGAGGCGTTCGCACTGGCGCTGAGTGCGCCCTAGGAGAGCCGCATGGCCGCACCATCGGTAACAAGCATAGGGTATCTTACTAGGATCGGATTAGCCGAAGAGATTCCTTACGGAATTCCGGCCCTCGCTACGCAGGTTCTCCCAAGCATCAGCGAGTCGCTCAACGATGTCTACGCGGAAATACCTGATGAGTCGCTCCAAGGGAGTCCCGTCTACGGCACGCCAGAGCAAGGAAATTTTAGTGCTACTGGGGATCTTGTGGTCCCGATGCGTTATGCCAATGAGTGGGTCTTGCTCAAGCATTTCTTTGGCGCGTTCGCAGCAGGCCGCTACGACCTGGTCGATAGTCTGCAAGGTCTTGGCATCACGATTAGTATCGACAAGCAAGTGCTCGGGGTCTGGGATTACAGCGGGAGCAAGGCGACCCAGATCCAGTGGACGTCCAACGCCGACGGCGTGATCCTCACTACCAGCGTCATCCCTGGCGGCTTGCAGCTGAACTCGACGCTCAACACCCATGCGCACCTGGTCACCCTCCTCCAGGACTCTCGGCGGCTCCTCCATCACCATCTCAAGCTCTGGGTTGGTACCCAGGATCACGCGCTGACGGAGGCAGACGATCTGTGCTGTAGCGAGTTGACGTTGACGATGGCCAGACCAATGGCGATCGATTATACGAACTGCAGTCAGAATCCGATGGAGCCCATCGAGAACGCCTTCTTGACCTTTCGCCTGGCCATCACGTTCCCCAGGTTCAGAACGGAAGAGGAGGCGATCATCGGCTGGCGTCAGGACTATACGCAGCTCCAGGCACGGCTCACGTACACCCATCCCACCACCGGCCAGACGAAGACGCTGGTGATCCCGAACCTGACGTTCGTCACGGCGACCGCGCCGACGGCGGGCCCCGGGCCGCGCGTGCTCACGACCGAGGCGTCGATTACGCGCGGGGGCTCGACGACGACCAGCGTGCAGATCGCCATTGCGAGTAATGTGGTGACGATCACTGGAGGGACGTTTCCGGTGGTGGCGCCTGGTGCCCAGGTGACCATTAGTGGCGCGGCCACACCGGGCAACAATGGCACGTTCGAGGCGACCGCCTGGACGCCGACGTCGATCACCCTGACGACGCCGCCGGTGCTGACGGATGAGGTGGCTGGCGCGAGCATCACGGTGAGCAGCGCCAATCCGGTCGTCTATCTCCTGGAGACTTAGTGCCATGCCGTCTGGCGATCTGCGCGGCCTGGCGCTCGGGCTCGGCCTCTTTCGCTGGGGCCGCGGTACCTACGTGCCACCGGCCTACGTGCCGACGCTGGCGATCGGCACGCAGACGCTGGCGGGCTTCGCGCACGAATTGGCCACGGACGGCGCGCAGTGGCCGGCGGCTTCTCCGGCGCTCATGCGCCAGATCTGGCCGATCCTCAGTGCCGACTTTGACGCCGGGGTGCAGCAGACTCCCGTCGTTACCCGGGCGCGCGCGCTCGGGCCACAGGCGCTTGACGTGGTGGCGCGCGCACCGAGCGTGCGTATCGCCTTTCGCTGGCGCTATCAGGGGCTGGAGGCCCTGCTGGCGTGTGCCATGGGGTACATGCCAGCAGGGCTGCCGACGTCGCTCGGTGGTGGCGCGTACCGGCACCTGTACGAACTCAGTACGGACCTGGCGTCGGAGCCCTGGCCGGAACTCGACGCGCAGCCGCAGGCGACCCGGCTGGTGCGGCGGGGCACGTTTGCCGCCTGGCGGCAGGTGAGCGTGTGGGAGCTGAAGAGCGGTATGGTGCAGTCGCTGGCGCTCGTGAGCGATGGCCTGACGGTGAGCGGCGAGGTGGTCCTGGTCGGGGACTCGCTGTCTCGGAGCTCCGCCGTCAATACGGTGCATGTCATGCAGGCCCTGCCACCATACGGCTGGCCGCTCGTGAGCGTGCGCCATGGGCGCTTGCGGCTCGGGCCGCGCAGTGCGTCGGCACCGCTGTCAGCGGCGCATGACGTGTGCTACCGCACGCTGGAGGTGCGGCTGGAGAACAATCTGGCAGCCACGTCTGGCCCACGCACCGGCCTGGCGCCGGAAGAATATACGCGCACGGCGCCGCCGACACTCACGCTGGCGTTCGAGCTGCCGCGCTACGCGAGCGACGTGTGGCTGAAGACCTGGGACGACGGCGAGCCGCTCATGGGTACACTGGCGTTCACCGGGCCGGCGATCGGCGGCAGTGGGCAGACCTATCACCTGACCTGGTCACTGCCGGCGCTGCGCCTGACGGCTGTGCGGCCCAGCCCGGTACAGGTGGGATTGCCGAGCGTGCAGCATGTCCTTCAGGCAGAGGTGCCGGACGCGCCGGCGGCGGGGATGCCAGCCACGATGCTCGGGGGGCCGGTGGGCGTCGAGATGGTGTGTGGCGTGGCGAACAATCCACTACTGACGTAGGAGAGCGGGTATGGCAGAGGGAACAAACGGACAGGCAACACCAGAGACGCCGCTGAAAAAACCCGTCTTTCTCATCACGGACAAAGAACGGCTGAGCTTCACGTTTGAAGAGAGTACCTTCTGGTATCGACGTTTACCGCCTTCAAAGCGGCATGAACTCCTCACGACGCATGCCCAACGCGGCACCTTTGATATGCAAGGCGTCGCAGGCCTGCAACTGGCGATTGCGACCTATTGTATCCGGGGCTGGGAGAACGTCCTCGATGCGCAGATGCAACCCGTGCCCTTTCTCGAAGAGATTATCCCGTATCTGCCCTGGGCCGTGATCCAGCGCATCGATGAGCTGGCCATGGAGACGTCTCCTGAGCAACTGCGCGAGAGGTATACCGATTTTTTGATGCACGCTTCGCCCTCGTCTCCCCCAGCACTGGCAAGTCCATTACCTGCTGGGACTGCAGAGCGCAACTAGGGGAAGAGGGCGAGGAGATTCCCTGCGACCGTGGCGGGCTCAAGGCGTGTCATTACTGGCGCACGCACGGGTACAGTCCTGGCATGCCGGTGCATGCCGACGACCTGCAAGCCTGGGAACTCTTCTGGCAAGCGCAGAAAATTGGCTGGGACGCGGTACGTATCTTCCGCAAGCTGGATGACCTGGATGCGTACGCCGCCGACTGGCTGCTGACGCGACTCGTCATTCTCGCGGAGTACGTGCAGGCCCAACAACAGGCCATCCAGGACCAACGCTAGGAGGAGACGCTTGTGCCACCAGTGGTGTTAGAAATACTTGTCGATGCTGACAAAGGTATCGTCGAGCTGCGCCAGTTCGATAAGGCTCTGCAAGACACCACCAAAGCCACGCAGCAGCAGACCCAGGCACAGCACCAGGGGACACAGAGCAGTACCTCCTTTGCGTCCAGCCTGGCGCAGAGCACCAAAGCGGCCGCGGGCCTGGCGGCGGGCTTCGCCGGCGTGGCCGGCATCGCCACGACGCTTGGCGCGGCGGCCACCGCGGCGACCGGGTTTGAGGCCGCGCTCAACAGCATTAACGCGCTCGGCACGGTGAGCCAGCGGCAACTGAGCACGCTGCGTGAACAACTCTTAGCCCTCCCACCAGCCCTGGGTTCGTCCACCGAACTGGCCAAAGGACTCTACGACATTCTCGGCGCGAACGTCCCCGCCGACAACGCCATCACCGTCCTGACCCGCTCGGCTGAACTGGCGAAGGGTGGACTCGGGAACCTCGATACCGCCATCAACGCGGTGACCAAATCGGCGGCCGCGTTCGGTATCCCGCTGGAGCAGGCGCAGTACGTTACCGACGTCTTTACCCAGACGGTCGTGCGTGGGCAGGGGCGCTTAGAGGAGTTCGCGCAGGCCTTTCCCCAGGTCGCGGCCACGGCCGCCGCCACAGGTGCCAGTTTTATCGACACCAATGCGGCCATCGCCGTCCTGACCCAGACGTTCAAGAATGCGGATACGGCTGCCACGGGCCTCAATTCCTTCTTCCAGCAACTCATTCAGAACAGCGCACAATTCGCCGCTGAGGGCATCAACGTCAAGCAGGTCCTCGCGGAGGAAGGCTTAACGGGCATCTTTCGGCGCTTGAACGAGGTCACCGGTGGGAGTGCCGAACGCCTCAAGGAACTGATTAACGATTCTGAGGGCTTTCGCGCCGCCCTGACCCTCACCGGCACGCAGTTCGAGACGTTTAACGAGACGGTCGGGTCGTATGCCAACGTCACCGGCCTGGCGCAGCAAGCCGCCAGCAAGAATCTGGCGGGGGCCGGGGCGGCCTGGCAGACGTTCATCAACACCCTGGATCGCCTGGTACAGGAAGTCGCCCCACCGCTCCTCAGCGCGTTTACCAGCATCACCGGTGCAGCCGCGACCCTGGCGGCTGATGTGACGAAGCTCTGGCGCGCCTTCGCGCAGAGCGAGACGCTCAAGACGCTGACGGCGGATTTTCAGCAGTTTTTTCAGCTCATCGGACAATCCGACGCCTTCCAGACGCTCAATGCCAATCTCCTCACAACGACCGGCAATGCGACGGACACGTACAACGCCTTCGTGGTCTTTGATGCGCTCCTCACGGGGAATGTCCGGCCTGCTATCGACTTTGTGACGGCGGGCTGGGATCTGCTCAATGCGGCGTTTACGTACACGACCGCTGGGGTGATAAAGCTCGGGCAATACCTCGTCGATGCCCTGGTCACTCCACTCACCAAAGTCTTTGCCGCTCTGGAGCAAGGCGCCGTGGCGCTTGGACTCGCCGATGGCCGCTTCAGCCAACTCGCCGCTGCCAGCCAGCAGCTCAGCAAGGATCTGGCGCAGGCGAGTGCGACCTTCCAGGGCATGGCCGATGACTTCGTGCTGGGCACGAACCGCATCGGTACGTCGCAGGACGGCGCCAGCAAGGCCGTGACGACGACGACAGAGGCGGTGAAAGCGCAGAGCGCGGCGCTGCCGCAGCAGGGGAAAGCCGCGAGCGATGCCGCCAAAGCCACCGCGCAGCTCAGCGCGTCGCAGCAGGCGCTCCAGAAAGACTTTGAACAGGCCAATACCGCGGCGAGCGGGCTCAAGGCAACGCTCGAAAAGCTGAAGCTGGGCGACGTTATCAAGGCGATTCCGACTGAAGAACTGACCCGTGCCGTGGCGACCGTCGTCGCGCAACTGAAGGTGATGGAAGAGAGCGGGACGTTTTCCGCGCGTCAGATAAGCCAAGCCTACGAGGACGCCGCTGCGGTCTTGCGTGAGCGCTTTGGGGCCTTGCCCGCAGACTTTCAAAAAGCGTTTGACGGTATGCGCGCCAAGGCGAGCACGACCGCGGACGGCATTGCGGCCGCGTTTGAGCGCATGGGCCTGGAAACCCGTGCAGCCTTGCAGCGCACGGCCACCGAAGCCCTGGCCGATTTCAAGACGATCCTCGACGCTGGCACGGCCACGCCGGAGCAGTTGCTCGATACCTGGCTTGAGGTGGTCGATCAGATCGACAAGGCGGGATTTCAGACGCTCCCCAAGGATTTTCAGACCGTCAATAATCGCATGCTCGACATTGCGCGGAAAGCCGGCATCGATCTCCCCAAGCCCTATGTCGACGCGTTTGGTGAGATTGCCCTGTCTGGAGAACGCGCTGGTGAGAGACTGAAACAGGCCGCGCACACGATAGATACCTCCTGGCTCCAAACGAGGGGAGCCTTAGAGCGAGCCAAGGGCGCGGTCGACTCGCTGGAAGGTTCGACGCAGGGCCTCAGCGCGACAGCCATCATGCTCGGCCATACGCTCAATGCAGCGGGCAAAGAAGTCAACGCGTATGGCAACGCCATTGCCGAACTGAGCAAGGCGACCAAAGATCTGATGGCTGCGCGCATCGTCGTCGAGACGCCCTTCGCCAGTGACGAAGAGGGCATTCGTCAGCAGATTGCGGAGACCACGAAGCTCATCAGTGACATTACGGGCGGGACCGGGGTGTATACTGGAACGACCCTGAAAGACCGCGAAGCGCTGCTCAAGCGTTACAATGACATCTTAGAGAAGCAAACCGCGGTGCTCAATACGATTCTCGCCGCCAAGAAAAACGCCTCGACTGCCACCGCCACCGGCACCGGCACCGGCACCGGCACCGCCACCGGCACCGGCACCACCACCGGGACCACCACCGGCACGCGGCCGACGGGGGGCGGCAGCGGCTTTGCGCCGACCGCGCCCATGGCACCCACCGGCCCCTCCGGCGGCTCCCTGGTGATCGGCGGTGGAACGACGCGGCCTGGGAGTGGGATCCCTGAGACGACGACGCAGCGCACCGCGACGTATAATCTGGTCATTCAGACGCAGGCACAGGACGCCGCCACGCTGGCGCGGGACCTGGTGCCGTATCTCAGGCAGGCCGATCTGACCAGACGGCCGTTGACAGGATAGGGTATGGCATATCCCCAGTTCGTTAAAGCGGGCGTCCCGACCGTCACGCTGACACGCGGCCAGACGTGGCCGGCGCAGACGAGCATCGAGACCGGGCAGGTCGTCGCGCTGACGGATGGCATGCTGGCGCTGGCGCTGAAATTCGCGCCGACGCGGCCGCGCTATACCGTGCAGCTTGGCGGTCTGTCACAGAGCGATTTTGACGCCCTGTGGGCGTTCCTGTGGCACCCGCTCATCGACGGCAGCCAGCAGCCCTTTACCTGGATCGACGAGCGCGGGGTGAGCCGTACGGTGCGCTGGCTCCTCGACACTGCCTTCACCTGGGAAGAAACGTCGGCTGGGCGCCTGAGCGTGACGCTTATCTTGCGCGAGGAGGGGTAGGCATGCGCGCGGTCTCGGACGCCTGGGCGCCGCTCGTGGCCATATACCGGCAAGGGCTGGGGGTGGAAGACTTCCTCGCCGTCCTCCTGCCCAGCCGCAACCTGGCGCTCACGGCCCGGCCCTGGCCCGATGGGTGGCTCCCTGCCGGGATGCTCGTCTACCCGTACCTCGCGCCCATGGGCCAGGGGGTGGGCGCCATCAGTATCGAGCTGGCCGACGATCGCTCCTCCCGGCTGGGCACGGTACAGTGCCAGGTGCGCGTGCAGGCCGGGCAGGTCGGAGCGCCCCTGGACGCCGTACAACGCCTCCTGCTCACCCTCAGTGAACAGCCAGCGGTGGTGTGGGGGGGGTTTCTGGGCGGCGCGGCGCATACGGACAGCCAGATCCTCACGCTCTTTAGCGGCCGGGTGCAGGCGCCGCGCCTGACGCGTGGCCTGCTCACGTTCACGATTGTCGATGGCAGCGCGCAAGATCACCGCGACATCGAAGTGCCGCTCGGCACCAGCGTCTTTCCCGGGGCACCGCTCGAGGCCCATGGACTGACCATTCCCCTCATTATCGGGACCGCGCTCGGGGTGTCGCCAACGCTGGTCTCGTCGGTCGCCACCGGCACGCTCGCGACCCCGCTGCCGGCCGCGGCCGTGGAGGCCATCAACCTGGAGGAAACGGGCGCGAACTTCCCGGCAGCCGGGGCGATCGTGGTGGGTGGCGAGACGATCACCTACAGCGGCCGACGGGTCGGGCTGCTCCTCGATGGCGCCTCCGCGCTGCAACTGCTGGCGCCCGTGCGCAGCGCGCCAGCGGCCCATCTGGCTGGCGCGGCGGTGACGCTGGCGCCGCCGATCATCTACCGCTACCTCATTGGGCTGGGTCTCACGCCGCTGGAGCTGCTGGCGGTGCGCGATCAGGACGGGGTGATCGACACCTCTACGTTCGTGACCGACCCGCCGGGGCTCCCGGCCGGGACCGCGGTGCTCGAACTGCCCACGGCGCACGAGGGCGTGCAGGTGGATGTGCAGGTGATCCCGGTCCCGCCCCTCCCCCCCCTCCTCAACGGAGGCTTTGAGATGGGCACGCTGGCGCCCTGGACACCGCTCCCAGGGACGACCGCAGCCGTGGTGCTCCAGGCGGTCCAGGCCGGGTCCTACAAGCTGCAGCTCCAGGAGGTGGGAACCGTACTGGTGGGTGTCACGCAAGACGTCGCAGTCGAGGTGGGCGAGCGGTATGTGGTGCTGGTCAACTGGCGCACGCCAGTGCAGGTGGAAGCGACTGACGGTGGCGCTGAAGGCGGGAATCTCCTGGAGAATGGGGATTTCACCGATCCTCCGGACCCGCCAGAGCCTCCCGAATTTCCGGAGCCGACCGCGGCGGTCTGGGAGATCGAGACGGAGGGCATGGCGCACGCGACGCCCAGCTATGAGCCCCCGCCCCCGGACCCGGAGCCCCCACCAGAGCCCCCACCAGAGCCCCCACCGCCCAGCACGGTCAACGAGCACGGCAGCCAGGTCTTTACCTTGCCCGTCAAGCCCTTGTACGAAGACGATCCGGACCCCACCTCGTCGTTTGGGTACCGGGCCGCGGGCTATGCCTCCTACCGGGCGACCATGGAGCAACCACTGACGCTCGCGCCCGGGCAGACGGTGGCACTGGATGTGCGCGTGTCCGCCTTTCTGTGGGCTGGGCGCACGGACGTGGTCTACGCCGCCGCGGGGGGCGCCCTGGGCGTCACGCTCGGCAGCCTCCCGCCGCTCAGTGAAGTCACGGTCGAGGTCCAGCTGTGGCCGGTGCCTGGGGGCGGGCGGCCGGAGTATCAACGCTATCTGCAACCCGACCAGCCGGCGGGCCCGTCTGGGAGGCAGGCCGAGTTTCGCTTGCAGAGCACCGTCACGCCGGTGGGCGGGGAGTACCGCTTCGTCATCGCGATCAGTGGGCGCTATATTGGCCAGATTCCCCCGATTGAGGTCACCACCGCCGTGGTCTCGGTCGCCCCGTAGGAGCAGCACGTGGCAGAGGACAGTCGGCAAGGGAGCGGCATCATCTACCTCGGCACCCCAGCGAACCCGACGCTGTACACCGCCCGCGTGCTGCGCGGACCATCTGAGTGGCAGCGACTCGCCGTGGCCTTCGTCGCGACGGCGCCGACGGTGCGCATCTCCCTGCTTGGTCAGGCGTCGAGTGCCGGGAAGACGGTCGAGTATGACGGTATCCGGTTCCTGCCGCCCGGCCGCAATCCCGTGCTCCTCATGGCCGCCATCTTTGCCCGCTTCCTGCCCCATCTCACGCTCGATCCGGTCAGTGTGCAGGTCGCGGCCGATCGCCGCAACGAGTGGCTCTTTAGTGGCTATATCCCCGATCCAGGGCGGACCGATGCGCTGCTCACCCGCATGTCGCAGGAATGCTTCTGTACCGTCTTCAAGGACCTGGACGGTGTCTACAAGATCACGGCCGATGATCCGGACCACCTGGCCGTGCTGCATCTCGACAGCCAGCACGACATTGTCCAGGAGACGCTGGAGGTGCAGGGGCTGCCCATGGACCAGGTCTACACGGATTTTTACCTGTGGTATCAGCGCGTTACGACGCAGGTCACCACCAGCCAGGCCGGGCAGTATGCGGCAGTCATCTACGTCACCCCGGACGACTCGATCAGCCAGTACGCCGAACTCCAGACCTTGTGCAGCCAGGCGGCCTCGACCCTCCAGACGCGCGCGCGCTTTGACTTCTACAGTGATTTCATTGCCGATCCGGCCACCGCCGATTTGCTGCTGTCCCGGTTCGTGCGCCAACTCAGTGTGCTCAGGCGGGAGGTCGCGCTCCAGGCGGCGCTGCCGGCGCTGCCCCTGAGTCTCACCGACCACGTCGCCGTGCGTGCGCCGCTCATGGGGCAACAACCCTTTGTCGGCGAGATGCGCCGGTACGCGTTGGCCTTCACGGCGCAGGCCCCCGGGCTCGGGCTGGGACTCACGCTGCGGGAATCCGGGTTGGTGCGTGGCGTGTGGGAGACGTGGGACGTGGGCGGGTTGACGCCGAGCGGCGACCCCGCGGACCCAGGCGGCCCAACGGACCCAGGCGGCCCCAGGGGCCCCATGGGCCCCCCCGGCGCGGCGCGGGTGCGCGAGCGCTGGGACGCGGACGATGGGCCGGGGCCAGGGGACGATCCCTGGCACCACCAGGCGACGTTGCCCATTCCGCTGCTGGCTGCACTCATGCGCCTGGTCGATACCGAGGCCGGGGTCACCGACTTGCTCGGGGCGGGAGGCCTGCCCGGTTCGGCGCAGGCCCCGGTCTGGCGCTCCTCCGACGTGGGCGGCGCGTCCCGCACGGACTGGACGCCGGCCCTGACACCGGTCGGGGGTGGCGACGGCACGGCGCTCGGCATCTTCAGTGATGAGGTCAGTGATCCTACCCAGACGTTGCGTCCAGTCTATGCGCCCATCCACCCCACGAGCAGTCCTGGGGCGTCGGAGGTCTGGCGGCTGGATGCGGCATTTTTTGCCACGCCAACGCTGGCCTGTCCGCTGCCAGGGGGCACGGTCGTGACGGCCATGCTGGAGAATGCGGGCAGCCTGTTTCTGGGCACCAGCGCGGGCGACGTCTATCGCTGGACGCCGCCCGCGACCCCGTCTCTGGTGCTCAGTACGACGGGCGACGCCGTGCGCAGCCTGTCCATCATGCGTCTCAATCTCTTTCCAGACCCGATGGCGCTGGTCGCCTTCATCGAAGCGTCAAGCGGGCTGCTGACGTATTACACCATGCGCAACGATGAGCTGGCACCCGACGTCTGGGCGCCGTATACGTTCGAGGGGCTGACCGGCACGCGCTGTTCCAATGCCCAGGAAATCCGCAACCGGATCAGTGCGGCCAACTATAGTATGATTGCCACCGGTACTGAGGCAGGCGACCGGGTGGACATGTGGGAGCTGGGGACGACGGCGGCGACGCTCGTGCGCAGCTTTACCGAACGGGGCAATCAGCGCCCAGGCGTCATCGAGGCTCTCTATATGCAGGAGGAGGACGCGTGGCCGTGGGTCTTTGTCGGGCGGCATTCCCTGAGCACCACGCCCCTGCTCAGTCTCTGGGTCTATCATCCGGGCGCGATGGCGGGTGCGCAGTGGCGGCAGTCGGCCAATTTCGCAACCAGCACCGATGGGAGTGGCGTGACGGATACGAATACGTCGATCACCGCTCTGGCGCAACTCACGCTGCACGGCAAGGTGTATGCGGCGACAGGCACGCCGCACGCAGGACCGCAGCCTGGCGCGCGGGTGTACGTGTATCCGACGCCGGATTAGGAGACGCGGTGGCCTTCGCAGAGTGGGAATTTTTCTATGCGCGTGTCACGCAGCAGGCCTACCTGGATGTTGCAACACCCGTCGTCGGCAGCGGTTCGCTGCGCCTGGTCGGGTCCGCCGACGGTCCTGGCGCCATCCAGGGCCGCTGGGCGCAGGCGAGCAACCGGGGCTTTCGCCAGGGACGCGTGAGCACGCTGGTGCAACCCGTGGCGGGCGAGACAGGCCAGGACATGTACGGCGTCTACGGCGCGACGTCGCAGGACGATCTCACGGGCACAACGGGTACTGCCTACGCCGCACTGCTGGTGGTCGGCTCGACGCCCGAGACGTGGGAGGTGCGCCTGGTGAAAGTCACGGCGGGCTTTGGCAGTCCCCTCACGGTCATGCAAACGACGCCGGTCACCATGGCCTTTGGGCAGACGCTGGCGCTGCAACTGCAGTGGCTCTCCGAGTCGTCCTTTGGGACCGCGCTGCGTGTCGCCATCGGGCGGGCGCTGGATTACAGCGATCTGGTGGCGTGTCCCATCGTGCAGGAGCCCGGCGTGCTGCTCACCAGCTCCCAGGGCGAGGGACCACTTGCCGTGCTCACTGCGAGTGGCGATTGCAAATTCGACCAGTCCCAGAACGAGGAAATTTGACATGTCCCTCACTATCACCCGTCCTGCCATTCCCGTCCCGCTGCCCCTCGCGCGCGGTGGCACGGAAGCGACCACGCCCAGCGGCGCGCGCACGGCGCTCGAACTCGGCGATCTCGCCCTGCTCACCGCGCCCGGCGGCACGAGCACGTTCCTGCGCGCCGATAAGACGTGGGCCGTGCCCGCCGGGGGTGGGGGAGGCGCGCCCACGGATGCCGAGTATATTACGAGTACCGTCAACGCCACTCTCAGTGCCGAACGCGTCCTGACCGACACCGCCACGATTACCTGGGACCGCACAACGTCTGGCCAGATCAAGGCCAATGCGATTGGCGGTGGGGGCTACACCGATGAGCAGGCCCAGGATGCCGTGGGTGCCATGCTCCTCGATACGGCCACCATCGCGCTCGCGTACGCCGATGCCACCCACGCGCTCAGTGCCAGTGTGATCGACGCCAGCATTACGGAAGCCAAGCTGGGCTTCAGTGATGTCGCTACGAAAGATGCCTCAACGACGGCGCATGGGCTGCTCAGGAAACTCTCCGGCACGGCGACGGAGTATCTCAATGGGGCGGGGGCGTGGACGACGCCAGCGAGCGGAGGGACGAACTACTGGAGTCGCACGGCCATTGCGGCGACGACGCTGGCGACAGGCTTGCTGGCGTACTGGGATCTGGAGGAAGCGACCGGCAACCGTCTAGATGCGGTCGGCACGAATCATCTGGTCCCGACCGGGACGACCGCGCAGGTCAGTAGTGCAGCTGGCAAAATTGGCAGCGCCCTCGCCATGAACGGCACGGCAGGCACGTATCTTAGCGTGGCCGATAACGCGACGCTCTCAGCCGGAGCGAATACGAGCTTTACCCTGGCCTGCTGGGTGTATCTTGCGAGCACCGCGAGTCCCATGGGGCTTGTCGGCAAAGGCTCGGCGGCGGTCAGCACGAACAACGTTGAATACCTGTTGTGGTTCTATAATGACGCGTGGAACTTTGCGGTTGGCAGTGGCGCGAGCTTTGTCTTGCTCGCCTCCCCCACGCCGCCTGTGGCGGGGGCCTGGACGCTCCTGATTGGTTGGTACGATCATGTAGCGGATATCCAGTATCTCCAGGTCAATAATGGCACGCCGGCGCAGGTCGCCAACACGGCGGGGTCCTATGACTCGACCCTGCCCTTTGAGGTGGGGCGCACGGTCGGATTTGCCACGCAGTCGCTGAATGGCCGGATCGATATGCCGTGCTTCTGGAAGCGCGTGCTGACCGCGCAGGAACGCGCCGATCTCTGGAACAATGGCAACGGCATAGCTTATCCATTTGCGCAACCTGCGCAACTCACCACGGCCACGGCGGGGGATCAACTCTTGCTGTCCACCAGTGCGCTGACACAAGAGCGCCTGGAAGTCAGTAGCGGCATCAAGCTCGGCACCACGGCGGGACTGACCGATGGGATTATCCGCTGGACCGGCACCGACTTCGAGGGCCGCAAAGGGGGCGCCTGGGTCTCCATGACCGGTGGGGGCGGCGGGCAACCGCTCGACGCCACGTTGACCGCGCTCGCCGGACTGGCCACGGGCGCGGACCAGCTCCCCTACGCCACCGGCGCGGATACGTTCGCCCAGACGCCGCTGACGCCCTTGGCACGCACGCTCCTGGACGATACGACGCAAGCCGCCATGCAGACGACGCTGGCGCTGGTGCCTGGCACGCATGTGCAGGCGCAGGACGCCGAACTCCAGGCCCTGGCGGGGCTCACGAGCGCGGCGGATCGCCTCCCCTACTTTACCGGGCTGGGCACGGCGGCGCTCACGGCGTTCACGGCGGCGGGGCGCTCGCTCGCGGGGGCGGCAGATGCGGCGGCGCAACGCACGGCGCTGGCGCTGGGCACGATGGCGACGCAGGACGCGAGCGCGGTGGCGATTACGGGGGGAACGGCGCTCAACATGACGCAGGTCACGGGCGCCGATGTCCAAGGGAGCCTGCTCACCGGCAATAGTGGGGTGGGGGTCGCGGAAGTGGCCCAAGCTGGCCGCTTTATCTCTGCCGTCCGGGGGATTTTTCGTGAAAACCTGGGGGTGGGGAACATCGAGCCCACCGTGCCGCTCGATGTGAACGGGAATACCTACCTACGTGGCCTGCTCGGCCTGAATGTCGCGCCCCATCCACAGGCGTATCTGAATGTCCTCTGGAATAAGGCCACGACTCATGGCATGTGGTTGCAGCAGACGGTCGATACGGGGGCAGCCTCGGCGGTCATTTTTGCCAATGCTGCCGGCGCCGCTGTCGGTAGCATTAGCACGTCGGCGAGCGCGACGGGCTACAACACCTCCTCCGACGTACGCCTCAAGCACGCCATCGCCACGCTCACCGGCGCGCTAGAACGTGTGCGGGCGCTACGGCCAGTGGCGTTTCGCTGGAACGCGAACGACGAGCTGGGCGTCGGTTTCCTGGCGCACGAGCTGCAGCAGGTGGTTCCGGAAGCGGTGACCGGCGAGCCGGACGCCGTGAACGACGATGGCAGCGTGAAGCCGCAACAGGTGGATGCCAGCAAGATCGTGGCATGGGCCATTGCGGCCATGCAAGAACTCGCAGCACGCGTGCAGGCGCTCGAAGAGGCCCTGGGCGTGTAGAAAGGATGTTCGTATGCCGATCTCCCAGCTCGAAAAAGATACCCTGGCGAAATCGTTTGCCGTGGCCAAAACCCTCCTCCTCGATCTGCAGCCCAAGCTCGCCGCCCTGGCGCAGCTCTATGATAGCGAGGGCGGCGTCAAAACCACCCTGACGCAGGAAGACCTGGACGAGCTGCCCGAACTCTCCGGCTTGACGACCACGCAGGTGGAGCATGGGCTGTACGCGCTCACCACCGTGATTCTTCCAGGCATTGTGAGTGGCTATCCAGCATTAGCCCAATTAAGTGCAAGATTTCTATGAGCACGCTACGCCCCGCTGCCGAAGCGCGCCTGGTCAGGTTGCGCGCTGAACTCGCCACCGGGCAGGACGCCCTCGCGCAGCTCGACACGCGGCGCACCGCGCTGAGCGAGATGCTGCTGCGGATTGCCGGCGCGGTGCAGGTCCTGGAAGAGATCCTCGCGACCCCCGAACCGGCGGACCCGTCTGCGCACGGCGCCGCGCCAGAGGAGACAACGCCATGCCCGAACCTCAACGCGGAAGAGCGTACGAGTTCTCGCTCACCTTGATCGCCACGGCGACGGGCCAGCTGCTCGCGAGTCCCCCGCTCGCCGCCGGGGATTTTCGCGTGAGTAAAGATCACGGCGCCCTCACCACGCTCGCCACCCTGCCCACCGTCGCGCCGGCAGGCTCCGCCCTCGTGCGCGTGCAGCTCTCGGCGACGGAGATGACCGCAGACCAGGTGGATGTCCTGGCGCATGATCCGGACGGCGTCTGGGAGGACGTCCACGTCCAGATCCAGCCCACCCTCACGCTCGGCAGCGATAGCCGCGTGCTGCTCTCCAGCGACGCGCAGCCCGCCCTGACGCTGGCGGTGGGCGCGATCACCGCGGCGCAGCTCGCCCTCGACGCGTGCCAAAAGATCGCCGACATCCTCGCCAGACGCCACACCAGCGCCATCGAGGCCTCGGGGAACGGGGAAGCGCTGGACGTGAATTCCCTTTACGGCGCGCTGGCCATGACGACCGGACACAAACGCGACACCACGACGCACGCGGACGCGCTGACGGTCTTTCAGTCCAACGGCACGACGGAGCTGGCCCAGGTCCCCTTGCAGACGGACGTGGATGCGCAGCCGATCGTCGAGGTCGGGGGATAACGGCGCAGAGGAGACCGCGTGGCCGAACAGACACCCGCACAGGCGCCCACGCCACGCACGACGCTCAGGCTTTCTTTGTGGCAATAGTCAAGAGCAACGGTTGCACGGGGACGATGGGAGACCCGAGCCGCTTGCGGGAATTACACGAGCCACAGGCTGGAACCACATTGGCTAATGTATGACTTCCTCCTCTGGCGAGGGGCGTGATATGGTCCTGGGTTAAATGTGCCTGTTTGTGCCCACAATAGACGCACCGATAATCATAGGCTGCTTTTATTTCACGCCATTGTTCTTTGGTTAAATCGTTGAGCGGAGCATTGAGCAGACGTGCTTTGCGCCGTGCTTGGTGCTCTAAATATTGGTCTTTGTGGGATAAGTAATACTCACGATAATATTGTTGCATGTGTTCTTGATGTAGAACACGCCATTCACGATTTCTCTGAACAATGTATGACATTCGTGCTTTATTATGCGTGTGTTGCTGCTGGAGAATCTTGGACGTGTTATTTTCATAATAACGCTTTTGTTTGGCACGTATTTCTTCGCGCTTTGCTTCATACCGTGCTTTATGTTGCGCAAGAAATTCGGCTTTTCGCGCTTGGTAGCGAGTAGCACGATACGCACGTCCGGCCTCTGGATCTTTGAAAGGCATACCACCTCCTATATGGTGTATGAGTCTGGTGTCAGGTCCAGAGGTGTATAGGCACCTCTGGCAAGGAGCTAGCTAGGCTCACCTGACCTATAAAAGTATGGCATAATATGTCAAAACAAACCACAGAAAGTTCATCGGCTCCAGTGCCAGGGCCTTCCTCGGCGACGAAGTGGTGGCAGCTTTTTATCGTGTATCCCGCCCTCGGTACCAGCCTGTTTGCCGCCGTGCCGCGTGTCTGGGAGGAAGTGAAGGCACTGCGCTTAGGCGTGGCGCGCTCGCAGCTCCAGCTCGCGGAGGAACACACGCGGCTGTGGCAAGCGAACCTGGAGTGCCTCCAGCAGCAAGGCAGCTACGAAGTCGATGGCCCCCACGGCATCGTCGTGCGCGTGACACTCTGCCAGCGGACGGGCGATACGCTGCTGCGCTACCACGTGGGCGATTGGAGCCCGATCTATAAATGGGTGGGGCTCCCGGTGGAGAAGGTGAAGAAGCCTTGATGCGCCTGCTCGTCCTGTGTCTCGTGCTGCTCCTCCTGGCCTGTCTCCTCACCGCCTGCAGTGCCCCACGCGACCGCGTCGTGCTGCTCGGCGTGACCGAGCCGGGCGGTCAGCTCACCGTGCAGACGCCTCGCCAGACCCTCACCCTCGACACGGCGTACCAGACGGCGACGGCCAGGCCGAGCGGGCGCCTCGACGCGGGCCTCACCACCGCCGAGGCCGTGCAGGCACGCTACGGCGCGGTGCTCCTGACGACGCCGGCGGCGGGGCGGCTGTTCGTCCTCTCGTTTGCCACGGGCCAGACAACGCTGACACCCGAGAGTCAGGCGGAGGTGCCGGCGCTGCTCGCCGAGGTGGCGCGGCGCGAGGCGGTGGAGGTGGAAATTGCCGGCCATACCGACACCGTCGGGGACCTGGAGACCAACGACCGGCTGTCCCTGGCGCGGGCCGAGGCGGTGCGGGAACTGCTGGTGCAGGCCGGGCTCCGGAGCGCGTTCGTGCGCGTGGTGGGTCGAGGGGAGCGGGCCTTGCTGGTGCAGACGCCAGACGAGGTCGATGCACCTGAAAACCGGCGCGTCGAGGTACGTATCCGTTAAGGCGCCAGCAGGTACAGCGCCACGACCGTCACCGCGATCGCGCCGATGAGCGCCAGCACCAGCAGCGCGGCGTCGGTGTTCCGCATCTAGCGGCCCAGCGGCAGCGCGCGCAGCAGCTCGATCAGCGCCAGCAGGAGCACGGCCGGCCACAGCGGCCAGGGCCGGACCGCGCTCACGATGGTCACGACGAACGCCGTCACCGCGAGCAGCACGAAAACGGTTAACATACGCTCTCCTCCGGTCTCTTCGGCAACGTCCAGCGGCCCTCCCCCGGGCGCCGGGGCGGCCCGTCGTCCTGCACGCCTTCCTCCAGCACCTGGTCAATCAGCACGTCGACGCGCTCCACGATCGCCTCCAGCGCCAGCTTGTGCGGCGAGAAGTCCAAGACGCGCGCACGCCGCCTGGAGCGCGTCAGCGACCGCGCAGAGGGCGTCCAACAGGTCGCGCTGCGTCACGGGTGCCTCCCTCGCGCCGTCCCGCACGTGGGGCACGTCCACGGCAGCACGTCCAGCGGTCCCCACCACCCACAACACAGATGCACCGGCAGGGCGCGCACCGCGCCCACCCACGCCCGCGCCGTGTGGGGGGCCGCGGTGTGGCACGAGACGCATTGCCCAAAGACGCACAGTACCAGGTGCTTCAGGCAGGTGCGGCAGACGCCGGCGTCATGGCGCATGCGCAGCACGTCATCAGGCATGCGGCGTGCCTCCCTCGTCCCTCTGGCGTATCCTGGCCCCGCCGGCGCGGGGGCGTCGGCTTTATTCCGTCGATCCCGCTGCGGGCCTGGGAGAGCCCGCAGCGGGTGGCGCCGCCCGCCGCCTGGCCTCTGCGTCACGCCACACCTTTTCGTCCACCTCCAGGCGCTGCGCGCAGCCCTGCCAGCCGCAGACGACGTAGACCAGCGCGCCGGTCGGCGTCGCCACGGCGCTGTGCGCTTGATCCAGCGGGTGGTGCTTCTTGTCGTGTGCGTCGCTCGAGCGGATACCGTCTACGAGCATGGCGCCTCCTCCGGGAAAGGCCGCTGCGGCGCGATGGACTGCGCCATCGTGAGCACGCGCCGTCCCGCCGTGGGCAAGCCCCAGGTGAACACGCCGGGCGGACAGCACCAGAGATAGAAGCGGTTGCTGGGATCGACCAGGCGCGATTCGCTCGGGTAGAGCTCGACGCCTTCCCATTCCTCCCCCACCAGGTCATTTTTCACGCGTTGGAGATCGCGCCAGTCATGCCGTGCGGTCTCCGAGACATGCGTGATACCCAGGATGGCATACGGGCCATTGCCCCAGGGAAAGCCTTCCTGGTACCTTCTGCACGAGGCGGTATACCAGCGGCTCACCCAGTGCTCGGCCTCCTCCCCGTTTGCGAGCTGGATGGTGCCGTCCTGGCGCATGGGCTCCCAGGCCAGGGACGGTGCCTCACGATGCGTCAGCACGACGCCCTGAGCATCCGTGTAGGTCTTGCTGGGTGGGGGTGCCTGCTGGCCCAGGTCTTTGTAGAGATGCAGGCGCACATTGCGCTGCAGTCGTTTCAGTTGCCGTGCTCGTCCCACGTTCCCTCCTCGCCAAACAATGCCCCCTGCGCCGGCCGGTGCGCCCGGGCCGCCTGGGCTGCCTCGCGTTTGCACTGCGACAGCGTCTGCTGGATCGCGTCCAGCGCCCGGACCCACTCCGAGGGCACGCCCTCCGCACACCAGTCGCGGTAGCTCGTGGCCACCAGGGCCAGCCGGGTGTAGAGCTGGCACCCGAGCGCCGTCTGCTCCGGCGTGGGCGTCGGCAGTGCAGGCTGCTCGCTCACGGCGCTGGTCCGCCCTCGTGCGGCGTCACGCCTGCCCCGGGCTCCGACCCGGGGGCGTCTCCTCCCTGGCCCACCGGCGGTGCGCGAAGGCCCGCCGGGAGCGGTCGTAGAGGCCCTGCAGGCCGTGTGCCTGAAACCGCCGCACCCAGCGGTAGACATGGCGCCTGCTGATCCCCACCGTGTCGGCCACCCGCGTGATCGCCATGCCGTCCGCCACCAGCAGGAGGATCTGCGCCCGGCGGGCCCGGGCCGCCGGTACCCCCCGCGCCCGCTGCCAGGCTTCGAGGGTCTGGCGCTCCGCCGCGGTCAGGGTGAGGTGCAGACTGGTGCGGCGGCCACTGGGCATGGGGGGCTCCTTCCTGCGTGCGGGGTGGGGCCTGGGGAGTGGGAGTCGTCAGGTCGTCACGTGCGAGGCGGGCCATGAGTCCACGTATTCCGTCCAGATTCACCGCATACTGCGCCGTGGCAGGCACGGGAGAGACCGTAGCGGGCGTGGTGTTATTCCCCTGTCCCAAAGAGAGAGAAAAATGGCCCCCTGCTTCGGGAGAGGTAGGAGAGGGATCTTTTCTCTCTCTTTCAGTCTCTCCGGAAATCTCTTCCCTTGTATTATCATTAATGGAATTTGACCTTTGGTCAAATTCCAACTTCCCCAAAGGTAAAGTTCCAACTTCCCCAAAGGTCAAATTGGAATTTACCGGGAACAAAATCATTTTCATACTGGCGAGAAAAGGTACCACATGAAGATGGATATGAATGGTGGGGAGTCCATGAAAGTGAAATCTTTTGATGGAAATGTAGTCTTTCTTGATAAGAACGTCACTTGATCTATCGAATTGCTTGGGAGTGATGCGGCATTCCTCCCACCAATCTTCCCGCTTCTTCACTAGCCACCACTTCTCCTCGTGCCTGACGCCGCATCCATGGGCGACCATGCGCATATCGCTCCCTGTCGACGCGGGGAGGTGCCAATAAAGAATCTGGCTGAGGAGGACGCCAGAGACCAGGTCGCCCGCCATGTCGATATAGAGACGTTTCACGTCTATGCAGTCACGGGAGGCGGTCTCCCAGGCGAGGAAGAGCGGCCACAATTGTTCGTCGTTCACGGCTCTGCCTCCCCTCCCGTCCTCCCCCCAAACATCTCCCCCTGCCCGCTCGCGTCGTCCTCCGCCTCGACCAAGGTCCGCAACGTCTCGACGATCGCCTCCATCGCCGCCCGCTCGCGCGTCGCGGTGGACTGCAGCATCGTCTCGTTCGCCACCAGGCGCGGGTAGACCCTTTTTCTCAGGGCTAACTCTCTTGTCGCACACCGCAGTTGCTCGACGAGTGAGACGCTCACGCTGTCCTCTCCACGTAGCGGACAGGTCTCCCACGCGCCCGACGCCTGGCCGTATCGAGAATGCGTTTACACGCCCGACAGCGGCGTTTCCCTTTGGTATCCCAATAGGTATTGCCTGCATCGTAGGCATGCCCACGATAGCACTGCTCGACTGGCACAAACGCAGGACGAGGATGGGTGTGCTGCCACCGATCGTGTCGTTGCGCATCCCGGCGACGTTTGCAGGCGCGACAGGACCGATGCTGTCGCCTCGTGATCGTATTGTCTGGCGTATATGCATGCCCTGCAGGGCAGTGGGTTTTGGTCGCATTGCGCGCCGGCGGCGACGTGCCGCGTAAGATATTGACCACGGTGGTCACTGGCTCCAGGTGTGCGGGATTGATACAGGCCGGCCGGCAGCAGAGATGGTCAAGGGCCACCGTCAGTGGTAATTGTCCACGCACGTGTTGATAGAGAAAGCGATGGACATTCCTGGTCTTGCGGTCAATGCTGAGCATCGCATAGCCGTGATTGCTGACCTTGCCGTGCCAGAGCCAGCATTCACCTTCTTGCCGCACGTGTGCCCAGAGGCGATCGAAGAGCCGTAAACGTTTGGCCTGTTGCCGGCAGGCGATGGAACAGGCCGGTTGCCGAGAGATCGCATGGCCTGGCCGTGTATAGGGACGCTGACACGTCCAGCAGATCACGGTCATTGGTGTCCGGTATCGTTTCCGAACAGCGTTCTGATCTACCACAACCACCTCTCCTCGACGCGCACGCGCAGCGCCAGCTCGCGCTTCGCACACGCCAGTTGCAGGCGTAGAGAGACGGCGTCAGGCATGGCTCAGTCCTCCGCCGGCGCATAGGCCCGTCTGCCACCGGCACACACCCACTCGCCGGCGACCGCCGTGTGCGCCGTGAGCGCCTCGCCACACCAGCGGCACGGGGGGGACGGCACGTCGCGGTGCGGCTGGTTGCCCAGCTCGACCAGCACCGCCAGGTCGCCGTCGAGCTGGGCCAGGCTCGCCTGAAACCCCCGGAGAAAGCCCTGCACGATGGCTCTGGAGGTCCTGGGAAAGGCCGGATGCCGCATGGCAAGCTGCAGCGCCCCGCTGAGGACGTGTCCGGTGAGGACGTCCAGCTCCAGGTGCACCGGATGCCGCGCGTGCCGCTCCAGGAGGGCGAGCATCGCCTGCTCCTGCTGTGGAGACTCCCGGCGTGGGCGTGGTGCGCGCGCACGTTTGGACATGGCTATGCGTCCCTCCATTCCCCGTGCCACGCGTGACAAAAGCCGCAGTACCGCTCCTCCAGGTCCTTGGGATGCGCACTGCCCAGCCCGCAGCACAGACACACGAGGGCCACCTGGCCCCCGCGCATCCCCACCCGCGAACGCACGGACGTCTGGCACCCGGCGGCGACCAGCGCGGCGCGTCGTCGATCGGCGTCCGCCCGCCGGCGTGCGGGGTCGTGGGTGTCCGGTGGCGTCTCCCAGCGGCGTGGTGGGGCGTCAGGCATGAGGGGCCTTTCCTGGAAAGAGCTGCGCCGAGAGCTCCTGCGCGGCCTCCAGCAGGGTCCTGGCTTCGTCGTCACTCACCCAGCGCTCTGGGACGCACCCAAAGGGACAGCGCATGCGCTCGACCAGGCCGTAGAGGCGGCAGATGAGTGGCCGGACCGTATAGACCGCGCACCCGCCACGGCGCAGCATCGGGCACGTGCGCTCATCCCGCATGGTGCGCCGTCCGCCGGGCTGCCTGCGCACCCGGAGCCACTCAACGCGGCTCATCAGGATTGGCCCGCAGGACTCCTGGCATTGCCGCTGACAGTCGATACGTGGAAGCCGTGCGTAGAGGGCTTCGAGCGCCGACACGGCGTCTGCGTAGGTCATACGTCCTCCCCTCCGCTCTTCGCCCGCGCCCGCGCCGCGCGTCGCCGTGCCAGCTCCGCCTCCCAGCGCTCGCGTGGGACGGCGCGCTGGTGCCCCTCGCCGCAGGTGATGAGCATCCGGAGGCCCCCAGGTAAGACGCCCATCGCCTCTGTCTGGGAGAGATCCGTGTCGTCACAGTCGCACGCGTGGTTGGGGTACTGCCGCATCGTCTCCTCCTGCTCAGTCCTGCGCCCGGCTCGCGTGCGTGCAGCGACGCGCCGCTGCAGCGCGCTCGGTCAGCACCACGAACATGACCACGCCCTGCCAGGCGCGCCGCACCCGCGTCGGCACCTGCCCCCACCTGGGATGGGGCTGGCCGGGCAGCAGCTGGCACCACGCCTCGTAGGCCAGGCGCGCGAGCTCCGGCGTCTCCTCCGCGTCCGCCATACGCGTCCCCCCTCAGTGTTGCGCCCGGCTCGCCCGCGTCCGGCGCCGGGGCGGCAGCGCGTGCACCGCGGCGCGCGGCGTGGGGGGCGGGGGGAGCGGGGTTGCAGGGCTCTCAGCGTCCTCATCGGTGCACAGCTCGTTCATGGAGACACCTAACGTCTGGGCGATCGCATACAGAATGGAGGCCGGCACTCGCGTCTTCTGATTTTCGTATTCCCAGACGCTATGCGGCTTGCGTCCTATGCGGTCTCCAATATCTTTCAGTGTCATGCCCTTCGCAAGGCGTATCTCACGTATTCTCAAGCGCATAGGCGTCTTCTCCTTCGTTAGTAACGACGATATCACAGCGATGACTTCGTTGTCAACGAATCTATTTCCATCGCAATTCCGCTGGAAGAGAAGGTATATTTTCGGTATTGACGAAACGCCGAGAAGGAGTGGTCAGTGACGGACACAGACGTAGACGCCTGGACACAGATACAGACAGGGTTAGGTGAGCGGGTGTACGAACTCCGCATGGCCCTGGGGTATGATCAATTAGCCGTGGCGCGCATGTCGGGCTACAAGAACGCCAATGTGATTAGCGACATCGAGAAGGGCAAATATAATCCCACCCTGAAAAAGCTCTGCGCGCTGGCGAAAGCCCTCCATACGAGTGTGGCGTATCTGCTCACAGGGCAACACACCGCCCTTGATCTCGCGACGCTGAAAAGCTTGCTGGACGCGGAACTCTCCGAGATGTCCTCGTGCAACGCTGAGATGTCCAAACGTTTGCAAATCACCCTGGCGCTCATCGCGACGTGCGCCTAAGATCCACGCCTGGCCGTAACAGTCGAAACACTTGACAGGCTCTAGTGCCATGTCAGGCTGTGTCGTGTGCAGTGTCGTCTTCTTGCCACTGCAGCATGTCTCCTGGTATTGCCATGTCATGGGAGCTCTGTGGTGGATCATCCTGGTATGCGCAGCTGTGGCGAAATCTGCGCAAAGCGCGGCTATCTCCAGTCGCGGCGCGATCCTGTGGCGCGTGCCGAACATCACGAAAAGTTTCCATAATGTTGGTTATCGGAAGCGGTATTTTCGTCCTAGAGGGGCACAGATGAGCAGCGGACAGAAAACCCTGGCATGTTGTCACGAAGGACGCTAGGATCAAGAGCCTCCCAACCGGAGGATGCAATGCGCGCGAGGGTCGAAGCTCACGCGCATCACTTACACGCCACACCCTTCCACAGAGGGTATAACCATGTCACTCGCTATCATAACCGCAATCCGCCAGCTGCCGCAACTCAAGGGTGCCCTCAAATTCACTGCCATCGAACTCGCCCACCGCGCCTCAAGCGCTGGACACGTCCGCGTTGCCTACAGCTACCTCGCCCAGAAAACGGGTCTCTCGGTGCGTACGATGATTCGCCACGTGCAGCGGCTTGAAGACTTAGGTGTTCTGCGCAAACAGCGCGTGTGGATCAGCGCGAAGCGATGTGCCGTCAACGTCTATCTGCTGCTCGTGCGTCCACTGCACAGATGTGCTAGTGACAACGTGGCAAAGAATCTTCCCGAACCTAAAAAGGAAGAGGAAAAATGTGGCACGCTAGGGGACGCCATCGCGACCCTCGAGCGCGGCATGCGACTCCTCACGGCTGGCAGCGTGCCGTATACCAGTTGTCTGGAGCGTCTCCAGACCCTCAACGCCCTCGTCCCCCGGTCAGGCTAGGAGCGTACATGCCCTCCCCACGGTACACCATCCGCCTGCCCCACGCCCTCGCGGCCCAGGTGCAGGCCCGCGTCGAGGCTGGAACGCCCTTCGCGGTGCTCATGCGTGACGCGCTGGCGGCGTACCTTGCCGACACCACGCCGACAGGGTCGCCGACAGAGGAGCCGACAGGCGCCGACAGCGCCGACACCTTGCGCACGCTTCAGGAGCACCTGTCTGCACTGGCTATGCGTGTCGCGGCACTGGAGCAGGCGCCGACAGGGAGCCGACAGGAGCGGACACCACGCGATGACAGGGCGCCGACAGGAGCGCTGGCAGGGGCGGACACGACCGCATTCGACCCCACGAGACACCGGCTGGGGCGGCTCTGCCCGCGTGGGCACGACTGGCAGGGCACCGGCCAGAGCTTACGGGCCAACAACAAAGCGGGATATTGTCTGGCCTGCAATGCTGCGGCCGCGCGTACCAGCCGCGCCGCCCACCGCCTCTCGCAGGGGGGCTAGGGGGCGCTGCTACACGCACCATCCTTTCACGACAGGAGCCGACGATGCGACACGCCCTGCACCCGTGGACCCCTACGAGGAGGGTGCTCGTGCTCCTCCTGATACTGGCCCTCAGCATGGCGTGTGCGAACACCGGCGACGACGAGACGCCCGATGCGCCTGGCACGCCGCCGCCGGGGGGCTTCCAGCAGACGCCCTTTGAGATCCCGCCCCCGGCCAATCCGCTCAATCCGAACCTGCAGGGCTGTTGCCGGATCTGTCTGGCGAGTCAAGCATGCGGGGATGTGTGTATTGACCCGGTGGTGGTGCGGTGTCCTGTGCCACCGCCCACCGGGTGCGCCTGCCAGGGTTGACATACTCCCAAGGTCAGAGACCTTGGGATTCTGGGATGTGTCCCCCGAAGGAGACGCGCCGGTTGCCACCGAAGTGGGCTTACGGTCCGACTCTCCGCACCGGTTCAATGCCCTGACCG
>Ga0137320_1000068_pt1 | contig 23826 bp, 36 predicted proteins | sample EasRivERMZT366_2_FD_104754 | JGI IMG/M metagenome (GOLD analysis project Ga0137320, IMG submission 104754) | Soil microbial communities from meander-bound floodplain in the East River, Colorado, USA - East River MetaG ERMZT366_2 | ecosystem: Environmental > Terrestrial > Soil > Floodplain ...
CGAACCCACCGGCGCAGTCTCGGGGCTAAGAAGTTTCTCCAAGTCATAACTCCGAGAAAGGAGAGGACTATGGCCACGTATAGCAGCAGTAGAGAATCTATCAAGTCGTCCATATAATTCCTTTAGGGATTCCTCATTTCCACGTCCTTGAGTTAAATTGATGGATTCTGCCGCAATCTTACGAAATAGATGTTTCCTACTTAACCCTCTAAAGTAGCCCTCAGATTGCTCAGGATTCAATATGAGCGCACGGAGGCGGTCGAATAGGGGGGTATATACCTCCCGCTTCTTTTTCGGTATGGCGGGGTATGCAGCGTGGAATAGCTGCTCAAGGGTATCTACAGACCCAATATCACCTTCGGAAGACTTCCGATAGAAGTCCTTAATAGACTGATATATAAGGAAAGTCTCTTCCTGTTCCTCTTTCAGGAAGTAATCATCAAGAAGGTAATTGTATTCGAGGAAGATATTCCGAGACAGTAGGCTCTTTAAGACGTAAAGTTCAATCAAATCTTCTTTATCCTTTATTATTATATATATAGTATTATATATATATACTATATATTATATATTATATATAATATACTATATTATATTATATATATACTATTATATATATAGTATATATAAGAAATTAGGAAAAGTCAACTGTTTTCCTAATTTCCTCAGTCGAGTATGCCTTTGGGTCATGTAAGGTCGAAACCATAAATGCTCCGTTCGGAAACAACATTTCTGCAATTCGATGCAGATTGAGTTGCTTCGCCTGCATATCTGGGTCTAGCCAAAAGACTCCTGTGTTCCATCCCTGAGCAAATAACGCTAACTTCGGCTTACTGATTCTATTTCCCAGCAACGGAGTGCAATCCACCACACGAGAAACCTTCATAGCGGAAATAATATCCTCAACAAAAACCAAGGATTTAGTCCCTGCTCCGATACAATAATACATCGGCAACCAGTCCGGGGCCTTATGGGTTATATATTTTGGCTTAGGCTCTGTCTTACTAAAATTCCTTCCTTGCCAGCCATGGAGGACTCCATTTGCGTCAAAGAAAGGCATTACTAGTAAAGGGCCAATCATTTTCCCCTTAACCATAACTCCAGTCTGCGACCACCCAATCCGCTTCTTTAGTATTTCGTGAAATTCAATTTCATACTTTGAAAGCCAATCTAATCCCTCACTAGGAATAGTATGAGTATAATCATCAGGTAAAGTAAAACCTCGATCATTCTTCTTATTGTTATTTCCTCGGTGTGGAAGAGAGTTAATTAAGCTGTCCGTGACACTCAACAGTTCAACTCCTCCCGTTGGGAAAGTAAACTTCTCACAGACAAAACACCACTTGTGTCCGTCAGAGAATACTGCCCGTCCATCACTACTCCCGCAGGAATTGCAAGCCTCGTGATGTAGAAACTCACTGGTCATTTCTTATCCTTCTCCGCCGCGAGGGCGGCGGCTTCTAACATTGACGCTCTCGCGTCATCAGTAAGCAAGTGTCCGCCGTCGTAAAACGGCCCTGCTATCTTTCGCAGCCGCTTCACCAACTCCCGCACATCTGGTGCCGCGCCAGCAACCGCCCCCGCGTCGCGGCCGCGGTGGGCCATGTCGCAGAGGGCATCTGTATCCAATATATTGCCGTGTCCGTCCTCCATCCCGCGCAAACACATCCGCATTGATTCTATGTCGTTCCGCGTCAACTCACTCATTTCTACTCCTCTGTTGGCAGTTCATATTGCGGACTTATGACCGTTGTTTCGAAGTCCTGATCCTTAAGAGATAAGTTAACTTCACTGTAAGTTACCTGATCTTTTATGGTATCAAAACATTCTTCACACAGATCAAAGTGTTCTTTAGTCACTACAGACTTTCGAGACGATTCCCTGTCAGACAAAATCTTATCACAACTTAAACATTTAATAGAATTACCCTCCTGCCGACTCTTTCCAGCGTTTGTTATTTTTGATATAGCTTATTTGACATAGAGAAAGACCATATTCTGTAGCATCTTCCCTATTTTTTTTAGATGATTTTCGAATCTGTTTTGCTATTCCCAAACTAATTTTACTATGAATCCCCCACTTATGTCTACCTTTCCGCAACTTATCCTCCACGTTATCTACTGCTGTTCCGAGAAAAAGATGTGTGGGATTATATTTAATTACACACCTGCCGAATAGCGTCGGCATAACGCTGAATCGTTCTTCCCTCAATCCCCGGAGCAGTGTTTACCTCAAATACATAGGGCTTTGATTCTTTCTCACGGAACCCTATATCCACCGCCCCGAAGTCTAGTTGCAATCCCTTGACTGCCCTTATAGCCTCATTTAAGGCTTCCTTAGGGCAATCTACATCCTCATGGCAGAATACAAAGCCATGCCGCCACGAACGAATCATCCTGTCTAGCTTACTAATGTTCTTTGGACGGGTGTCTCGCTTGCGCTTCTCCGTTACATCTATGACCGTTCCTTTAAACACATGAACTCGGAATTCCCGCTTGTGTCGGATATGCTTGGTATACAGGTAGCAATGCGGAAGTTTCACTGTCTTATCAGCTACCACTATACCACGCCCCTCTGAAGATGTCAAGGAACTTCGACATACAACGATATGTCCCTGAGATTGCCAATCTACAGCAACATCTCTCCTAGTAGTCCATGGAGGACAGGAAATACCAAGCTGCTTAAATGCTTCAAAGGTTCGAAGCTTATTAATAGCAGTTAAGATATGTCCCGGAGAATTAAGAACTTGTGTTGGCGGAACACGTTTCCACCAGTTTGGATATGTTCCTGCTCCCCAACAAATAACGAGATGGCGTTTTTTCGGAATGTAATTCCGGTTAGGATAAACCAACCATGTATCTAATTCCTTTGCCAAGACACTTGCGCCCTCACTATATATCCTATAGGGATAAAATATTGGAGTTAGTTTCATTATGTTTCCCACCGAACTCTTCTAAAATCCATCTCAGCTAGGATTTCCGCTCGATATTTTGATAGCTCTAAGCGATCAAAGTCACTCTCTTCTGATGTTGCTTTTGTTCGGATTAGTATATCTGTTATTTCAAAATACTCCGTCTCAAGAACGTCGTAACCTAGTTCGGAGAGCGGCTTTTTTTTTAGGACATCAACTCTCTTGGCTCTTGGAGGCTTTGGGGAGAAGGCACACCCCTGAGCCATAAGATACTTTTTGAAGGAGGACTGATCGAAGTTCTTTACTAGGTCTTTCTGGAAAGTTTCCTCAGAATCTCCTCGACCAGAGGCGGAAGAAAGAACATATTTAACAAAGATAGCTCCTCTCTCCAACTCGCTTTGTAAATTATGTCCGATAAAACGTTGTGCGTATTTCCCGAAAACATCACGAGTAAATACATCATACATAGATGTTGTATTTAACTCTAAAATTCTACTTTGAATATCTTCATATGAGTGAGTGATTGCATAGTCCTTAATTGATAGTATGAGATTTAACCACTCGATAATTTTAGGAACATTCGCTGTTCCTCCAAGCTGGCGGAACTCAATAGTCCCAAATCCCTTAAGAGGAGTTAAATTAAGTCCAGTATACTTTTTCCACAGGTCTGGAATTGCCAAAATGATCTCCAGATTCCCCGACTCCCATTGTGTAAATATTCCTTGGAGATCCAGCAGTCGCAGAGAATGTCCAATAGGTAAGCAGAAGATATTATCATCTCGCTTTTTCTGTAGTGTATTAAAGACCGCGGCATAGAGAGTAGGCTCAAACACTAGATACACCATCAGCAGGTTCATTAAGTGTTCTGCTGTAGCTGTTCGCATATTTATATGCGCATGAACGCTTGTCCGGGCGCTAAAATCATGCTTTGTCTGCACAGTATTAAGATAGTCTGATAGCTGTATCAGAGCCGCTGGGATAGCATTTCCTCGAATGGGGGAAGAAACAAACTCAACCCCATTATTTCGAAGACTCCCATCTGGGACAATTCTCCAGAGCGGCTTTAAACTGTGTTCATGGAGAGCCGCCAGCATTCCTTCAACCTCAACCTCAAGCCCAACAAAGGTTTGTGGAGAAACAATACGAAACTCGGAATCCTCAGAAAGAGGCCAGAGATTTTTTTCTTTAAGGGTAATTTCTGTGTGTTCTCTAGCCAAACCCTCGTTTGTTTTCAGCAGCTCGTATGAAAAGATATTTGAGAGCGGAACGTTTCTTATATCAGCTAATCGTGGCATTTGTCACTCCATTTCTAGAAATAAAATCAATAACTTCCTGTCTAAAAATCATTGACATGGATTGCAGAAGATGTCCTTCTCTAGTTGTATATACTTTAGCTACTGGAATATCCCATCTCCAAAGCAGAAGCCCCTCATGAATAGGAGAAATTGTTAACATAAAATCGTTATTGATTATTGCACAAGGGCCTTTCGGAATATTGGAAGTAAGCTCCTTAACCCCAACATCAAATGTGACCGTTTTTGGGAACATAATGGAATGTGCAACTGAGAAATCTAGTGTGAGAGCACAAAAACCTGACGGCAGTCCAGAGAAGAGATACTTTCTGTCTATGTATTGGTAGACTGTCCTCATCATCGGATTCGAATATAGCACAACCTCAATATGAGTATTTCCTTTATACATTCCCCAACGCCATTGCCGTTGTGGGGAACGCGTCACTAGAAGTGGGATTCTTCCATAGTCCTCACACTGATAGAGTCCTGATTCTGGAAAGGAAGTGTCTAATTCCAGATTAGCGAAATTAAACACCATGTTTTTTCCCTCAATAGTAAGGGAGCAGGGAATATCTGAGCGTGAATTATACTCATGATCCGCAAGCCACCCCAATTTCCATTTCCCAGAGGGGTCTTGCTTCTCTCGAAAACGAAAATAGGTATTCTCATAATGCTTTAGTCTTTCTTTTAAATCAATCTCTTTCATCTGGCTCATGATTTATTACCCCGCAAGGAGACTTAGATCGTGTTTTGCGATTAGCCTCTCTCCAGACTTTTTGTGATTATTATTTATAGTCTTGAGAATCAAGGATTTATCCTCCCCATCCAGCGTATTTCCATCCATAAGGAATTGGAGTGCTCGCTGGGCTTGGCTATAAGTCCACTCTATGGATTGCGTAGAACGTATCCAGAAATTGGATAATACTCGGTATTCTACCCCGTAATCTTTCGGGCGATACGCACCAGCTTTCCCATATAGTGACCGTCGTAAGGTATCCCCATCGAGAAAGGTGCTCGGAACGCCAAGGAAAAGATCGAGTGCCTTTATAATTTCCTCTCGTTCTCCGGGCTCTGGCATCTTCCATGAGAGATGTAGGTGTCCGCCGCATGTGCGGAGTCTCTTGGTTCTTCCTATAGCCTGTGGCGGGGGGTTTTCCTTCCCTGTCCATGCGTTAAAATCCGGGTCACACCCGAAAGTCATGGCCTGTGGAGACATAAGTTCTTCTTTTGTGAAGATAGCAGAAGGAACTATCCGCAACTGCAAGTTTTGACCGGCGACGAACTTGGTGAGGTAGGTGAGTGGCTTCAGGATAGACTTAACGAAGTCCTTCTGGGTGGATGCAGGTCGAGTATTGAATTCCACCGCGACGTTATCCTCCTGAACAGCCGAGCCAGACCTATCAATGGCGCGTGGAGACTCTTTACTTCCACCAATACGCCCGACAGAGGAAACAAACTTTCCTCTGTGAGTGATCAGAAATAATTCCGGATCGGCCCCAAAACGAACAGAAGTAAACTTTGGATGTTTTTTCATACCAATTAACTCTCCTTTGATGGAAGAACTGTGAATTGTTGTAATGCGGCGTTAGTTCTGATACTAGTAAATGCGTCTCCCCATCGTATCTCTGTGATCTTGGAGAGAAATGGTTTTTGATCTACGACACGAGCAATACCAATCCCATGTCCATATCTATTGGCTGTCATTGCTCCACGAATAATTTTTGTTAAAAGCTCAAATGCTGGAGCCGATCCGTTCGAAAGGGATACTCCGGGAAACATCGCTGTGAACAAGTATGCCCCACAACAGGCGGGATAGGGTTGAATAGTAATTTGAGCATAATCATAACGATAATGCCCATTCCTTGCTATCACTCCATACTTGTTCCGTGCCTCTTGTTGATGCGCCTCACTTGCAGGAGTAGCATTAATTACATTAAGTCTTACTAGATGTATGTAGGGGTCTTTAGAATACTCAGAGGGCGAAATGAAAAGAGGAGAGTCTCTCGTTTCAAGCCTATACTTAAGTATCCCATCCGCAGGGGAATAATACGCATACGCGGTATTTTTATAATTAGCAGGGGATGGAATTGCTCCTGGAGTTGACAATACCCTTGCTGCCTCGTCTATTACATACTTAATTTCCATGATGTTATTTCCTCACATGTGGAATTGTTTCACTACGAAAGGAGATACTTCTGAACCAACGCGATAGAGTATTGCACGAAGGGGGCACTTTCCACCATAAATTCCGGGTGTCCTTGAATACCAAGACTATTCGTTTCTCGGAAGTATACAATTTCAGGTTCAGGAACCTCTATCTTAGATTTAACGTTAAGCTCATTGAACATATATATCGAGGATCTATTCTCAGATGCTGTGGCGATAAGTTCAAACTTATCCTTTGGAAGAACATATGGCCACATCATTTGATGATGAACACTGGAGGATACATACTCCTTTCCTTCGTTCGTGGAGATAAAATGATTTCCTCCTGTATGATTACTCACATGCTGAACAAGCTTTGCTCCAGATAGGGCACATAATAGTTGCGCCCCACGACAAATACCGTAGTGCTTCGCTCCAACTTCTTGACCATGAAGGAACGCGAGACGTTCAACTACATCTCGGGGGGAAGGTAAATCGCTAGAATGGGAATGGAAAGGCTTTTCCCCATATAGCGACGGGGAAATATCCTCTCCTCCTCCATAAAGGATAACATCTCCCTTTTTAATTTTGTGAAGGTCTTTCTCCTGATATATCGTTAATGTTTCTTTAAACATATCCCGATATATTGCGGGAGCACCAAAACAACCGCCAAGCGCGATTAATCGAACCCTTGTTGCCATATTACAGTAGACTCCTTTTCAGTTGGAAATTCACTATAAATAAATACTATATCTTCTTGCCGGGTAGTGGGGGCTTGTAAGGGCTCTGGCGTAGAGGTTCCTCCCACAGAGAAATCGGGGTTTTCGAGCATTGCGATAGCTTCTTGTTTTTCTTTCATTAGGATTTTTCCCTCTGCGGATTTAGCTTTTGTGTATGTCCGGCATATAAACACATTAGGTGCCCCTATAAGGCCACGATCACAAGTATTATCCTTACGATCAAACCAAACACATCGCGGACACAATTTCTTTTGTGACATCTCATTACTCTCCGTGTGAGATACTATTGGGGGGAAATTTGTGATTGGCCTTGGAGAAGGAGTCTTTATTGCTTTAAGTAAAATAACACTAATTAACCAGACGATACCGCACGCAATCAGGACAGTAAAACCCTCCATGGTTTTTTTCCTCAAGTGTGGAATTGGCATGAGCATCCACCGGCAGAACATTAGGAGCATCTACCAGTTGTATTTGGCCTGAGCATCTAGCGCAACCAAGATCTGCGATCTCTTCAAATCGGTGTAGTTTATACCTTACATCATTATGGACTACAAGAGAGAGTGTCTCATCCTCTTCAATCTCAAGAAATGGACTCTTCTTCATCTCTTCTTCAAGATTAATAATCTCCTTATTAATTAGCAAGTTCTGAACATGAGAAGAGAGACGTTCACACTCCTTAATATATAACCTCAAAGTATACTCAGACTTTTCAGAGAGATAGATTATAGAGGTTATTTTTCCAGCGAGAATAACCTCATCTTTAAACGGAAGAAAATCCCCCTTGTGGTGACACGCGACACAGACTTGTTCTAGCGCAACGTGTGTGCCAGTGATGTAAACCTTATCCTCATTTAGAGGCTCCACATTCTCAGGGTAGAAGGCAATCATTCCTCCTACGCGAAAACGAACGCCAAACTTGGTAATCGCGACAACCTTAGCCCGTTCTCGCTCCTTCATCGAGGCTTTATCTTCTGCCTGATGTGCCTTTCTTTCTCCGGTATTAGTAAACAACTTTTGCAATTCTAGTTGTGTCCCTTTGGCCTCCCCATCTTTGCGACCGTAGTGATCCGGCAAAGAAATTACTCCTTGGCTGGAGAGTTGAGGCCGATCCTCCATGTTTGCATAGGATTCATAATTAGTATATCCCCCGTTATTAAACCCCATACCAAAGTTTCTTCTCGAATTATTCCAAACACCACCATTATAATTCGACATCGCAGGAGAGAGCGAGATTTTTTCCTTAATAATTGTGTCCTTGTCTTGAAGAGGAAAGGTATATAAATGATTCGGGTCAAAGTATGCCGGCGCATCAAGTTTTATATTCGAGAATTTATCCCCAATAAAGTTAAGAGTTTCTTTCTCGGAAGCGATGAATCTCATTGTTGTATCTTTTCTTGAGGCCAACCATAAGGGTCTTTCAGTGTTTCGATATGCATATATGGCATGGGTCTTTCGATTATACCATAGTAGAGCGAGCGCTCCAGAAACTTCTTTCAATGTTGACTTAACTCCCTCCGTTGCGAATAACCATGTGAGGGCTTCGGAATCAACCTCAAAACGAGTAAAGAGGGATTGTCCCTTTTTAGTGAGCTGAAATAAATTCCGAATAGACCCGTTGTGCGCTAGTATGATATGGTCATGAATGAATGGATGCGCATTCTTAGCAGTGATACCTCCCTGCGTCGCATATCTCCCATGTCCAATAACCGCGTTAAACTTGTTCCACATATGAGTCATAAACTTTTTTCCCACATCATGGCGGAGTAACTCATATGGATTACCGACGTGTTTAACGACCTCTATCTTATCCTCCTTGGAATCAATATGTTGCACACCAAGTAACCCCGTTGAGTGTGCCCCACGCATAGAGGTAAGTAACATCATGGGAATAATTGCTTGCTTACTTTCATAATCAAACCCGGTAGTCCCATAATGAATCATTCCGAATAATCCGCACATATTAGGTAATTCCTTAGTTGTGGAAATAAGATATTAAATTAACTTAAAACACGAAAAATATTGATTAGCTCATGTGTGGCAACCTCTCCAATACCATCTTTTGGATAGGTCGGAGGACGACGCTCAATTTCCAAAGAGCTTTTATCTTTGAACTCATAGATAAGAACTACTTCCTTGTGCCCACCATTATATTTTATTGTGGCACTTGACAACGTTGCAGTCCCCAAGATATCTTTTAGGAGTTGCTCTCCATGCCGGTAAGTTCTTCCCCCTAACTCTGTTGCTCGATAATGATACAGGCTATTGAGAAATCTCTCAGCATCTACTTGAGTTTCAGGACTCACACAAACTCTTTCCCTTTTGGCCCGACGTATATCACATGGCCAAATTGATCTTGCACAAAAGTGTGGTTATCATCTTTTGCATTACGTAAGCAACAGGCAACAGCCGCTTCGCGGGTAGCGTAAGGGGATGCGCGTAATGACCTTTCCCAATAGCTGTTTCTACCTGTTACGATAGATTCCTTCGCATAGTAGGGCATATTATTTCCCCACTACTTTGGGAAATTTCCATCGTTTGGTTTCGCTTTCCGTGGGAGATCGTGCCCGGTGATATACACCTACTAGTCTACCGCCATGCGCATAAGAGTTATAGGTAGATACTTTTCTAAATCCAGCAGCAAGCAACGTAGTTACTACTCTTTTATTTTGCACTAAGCAACAACAAAGAATTGAATCTGTGCGTTTGCTCACGGGAAAGGTTTTAAGAAACCTCTTTACTGCCCCCTCCCTCCCTGCTAAAGGCAAATCAAACAAATATGTCCCAGAGCAGGTATGGATTAACTCTTGAAGATTCATTGTGGCTCCTTGCGCGCTTGTGACCGTAGTTTCTATCGAACTCTTTCACGTATATTGGGAACAAAGTGACTCTCGCTCTCGTAATACTTCTCAACGAGAATCTTGCGTATCTCCCCGCGGGGTAAACCATGAGGAATAGTGATAGTCATTCCCCCGCCTCTCAAAAGTCTGCCTTGACTCACGTCTCGACCAATCTTGCGGCAAAAGACATCTTTATCACAACACTTGGCTATGTAATACTCAACAGCATCCTCAGTATCACTTAACGAGGATACTTCATAGCCAATAGTGGCTCCGCCAGTAGCAAAGATAAACTCCGTCGTGGTAGGACGCTGCTCGCGGCGACGAAGATGAATAAAGCGTGTTGGCATTGAGCCTCTCCTCTATCTAGGTGGTTGGATGGATTTTGGTATGGATTTCATCATTGATACTCAAACTACATACAGCACAAGAGTCAGATACGGAACTGATTCTGTTGAAGGAGTGTCTGAACTGGCGGAGATACTTTTCCACACATGTGGAATTACGAATCGCTGCCTCTGATTGACGAAGCAGCATAGATAATTCTGGCTTAGTTAGCACCGCACCACTCTCAATCCACGTCCGCATTGTAGCAATGCGAGACATAGAAAGAGGTAATCCTTTAGGAGTGTTCATATCTGGTGCCTTTTATTCATGTTCCCTCCCATCAAGCGAGCTTGTTGGCCATTCTTGAGTAAATCTCCCATAGCCTATTGGCTCGCGCCATTGAACTTCAAGAGTAAGTGGTGCCTCGGCCGCTGGTAGATCATTGGCGCGTATCTTTCTCCCCGGCATATTGGCATATAACCGCAATAGCACCGCTGCCGTGGTATTTAGATAAGTATGGCCGTTCGCCTTGACAATAATGCGCGGATCGCTCATTGTGACCTTTGCTAATCAAGTAACGGAAGTAATCTGGGAATTCTTTCATCAGGTTCTATCTTAATCCGTTCCCGCTCAAACACAGCAAGGTTATAGCAATGAAAGGAATAGGCCACATATCCTTCTTTATCCTTCGTGAAGGGATGGAAGGTTATAGTTTTGAGGCCAAGATTATTGCCACATAGGGATTTACTCTCTCCTACACGGAAAACACTAGCGGGTATGGAGGTTGGAGCAAGACTCATTCCAATTCCATACATGAGGAATAGACAACTCAATACCCCAACAATCATCATCCAGATTGTATGGTGTTTCATAGCTTCCGCGGAAGCAGAATCAACCACAGTAGAAGAAGTATTATTAGAAAGTTTTCAAGCTGAATCCACCAAGTGAGACTTAACTTGAATTCGTTCTTCATCCTGTTCCACTCCTCGCGCATACGCTTTAGCATCTTCTTTTCCTCCAGCGTTATTCGGAAATGATTTGTAATAACGATAGCCCATGTATTTTCTAGCATCAAACCCGGCCATCATCATAATGAGATATTTCCATTCGCCACTGGTCAGGTGGCGCAAGAGGAGGATTCTCATACCCCGCAGACAACCACAGCAAATACAAACGCCGCCAGTAACATGAATACTGTTACCAATGAAATTGCTTGTGGTAAATTCGCTTTGGCTTTCATCCGAGATTTCGTGAGTCTCATGATGCGTATTTCTCCTTTCTGCCGAGGATAACTGTTTTCTTGCCTTTACCTGTCCACCGATGCCGATTCCGCTTGCCATTGCAGGTATGGAATGGCCACGGCTCGCCCCGCTTCCAGTCTCTACGCGCAGCCTTGTTGTTCTCATTACGCATAAAGGCACCACTACGCCGATCCTTCTCTGTCTTGCCCACACGCCACGGCCCTTCTACACTACGGTATTTTTCTTTGCGGCGAGTGTCGATCTCCTGACGGCCTAATTCCTCATTAAGCCAGCGAGCAAGTTGTGCGGCATACATCAACATTTCAGCTTGGTTCATGGTTACTTCTCCTTTTTGACGGGTTCCTTGAGGTATTCGTCCAGAGTTTTCTCGATAAGCTGAAGGGACTTCTTTGCTAATCTTCCAGCCGGAGCACTTCTACTTATTTCGAGCACTCCCCATCCAGCGAGGATAATTGCTGCGTCCTTTTGAGAAGGGGTTATAATACTCATAGTGAGAAAGAGACAGAAATAGATTACGAATTTCTTTCTTACTTTTATATATTTTTTCTCGTTGCTGTAATAGGTATCCCCCTGAGCAATTAAAGCTATTAAAATCCCTATAAAGCAAACGATAGTAAGCATGATGCTTACCGCTTGAATCGTAGCCAACCGAGTCCAGATGTAAAGCAGAAATAATTCCATGATGTTAATTCCTTATATGTGGAATTGCGATTGATGTTTCTTGACTAACTATCTCCCTGCTGCTACTACGGTCTTTTGTCCTTATTCAGAGTAATAGAACTCGGGCTTTGGGATGGGTGTAGTAATGAAATATCCCTTGAATTCGAGGATGTGGAAATCCGTTCCGGGATTCGCTGCCGACAATCGTGCTGCCTCGGCCAGCGCCCCGGTATACGAGGGATGCTAATGTTTCGGAAGATTTCCTTTTGGGCTCCAAACGAACCAGTATTTCATGGACTTCTCCTCTTTAAGTAGACGTTATGCGGCGCTGGCATTGTCACACCCACACATTTCTGCGTTCTGGTATGGACACTCTGGATACACGCAGATAGTGAGGCGATGTTTATAGGCAGAAGCAAACAAGCGAGCGATGCTACTATCTTCCTCTGCCGCCTGTCTTGCCTCTCTCAGAGAAGGTCTAACTCCTGAATTGTAAGTCCGGCCATTAACCAAGATAGAATACTCGGTCTGGCCGGTGGGGTTAGTCTTGTCGAGATGTCTAAACTTCTGGCTTATATCCATAGGCTGTTTACTCCTGTTCGTTGGGATGATTCCGGCGGCTCGGACGATTGGCCACTTATTCGCGGTTTTCCTCAGTTGTGGAATTGCGTTTCAATTCCTCTGGCCACGGGAATGGCTCTCCGAGGAGATAGACTGTGTTCCTTGTCTCTATCTCCGCCCCTTTAGAGGGGATTATATCCAAATCCACAATCTGCGAGGTATAGACCAGCGTCCCGTCCAGATGCTTCGGATGACCGTAGCAGATACCGGCAAACCCCCCGGCCAGTAACCACCAATTCTCAAGCCTTACTCTTGGTTTCATGATGTTCCCCCGGTTATCGAGCGTAGATGGTGAACCGATTAAGGTAGAGCATCACGAACCTACCCGCTTGCGCCTCACGCCGGCACCACTCGTCGGCATTCATTAATGATTAAATCAGAGAAGCGGATTCACTCCCTTCCGCATCGTGCCTTCGAACACATGGTAATCGCATTGCTTATGCAACGTGATACCCAGCATGATGTCAGCATCTCGATCATCCGAGGTCAGGTGACCACCGAATGATTCCTGCCGCTCAACCGTGGTCATTCGCGCTTGTTGCTTCCGGCGGAACGTCAGCTTCTGATATGTAACATTTTCTTTCATTGCCATTTGATGTTCTCCTATAAGTAAACATCAGAAGGGAACACTTGGCGATACTCGGCTCACCCTGCGACCACGCTACAATATGTATCGCCTTACGGGCTCTCGCGCTTACCAAATGTCCCTTTTGCTGCTCACTACACAAAAAGAAAACTATATATATATTTGATGGTATCGTTTTATATATTTGATGGTATCGTTTACATCATGTGATTTCTCCAGTCTGTTTATTTCCACACCCGTGGAATAACAACATGAGCGGGAAACGTCCAATATCGTAAGAGCAATTGCCTAGTCCCGTGTATATAAATATACCGGAGACACAATTACACCGACAACCTTGTGACGCTTTCCCACTCACACCTATATTATACTCCTTCTGGATTCTAGATGCAAGCGTATGTACTTGATTCTAAAGGGATTATTTATTAGCTATACATCGCGGAGTGACTAACTATCTATTTACTACGGTCATAGCATATAGGGTTACGCTTACTAACACAGACATACGCACTTACTATCACAGGCATACAACTACGGTCACATCAGCGTGAGGGTGGGGGAGGGGAGCGTGGGATTCCACGCGTGAGGAATTGCGGACGAAAAAAAACCCCAGCCCGAAGGCTGGGGTCTTGAGACTTGCTTACTTCTGGATACTACGCTGCCTTCGCTTCCGGGCTCTTGGCATCGTCGAGCCGTGCCATTGCGTTCTGATACTGCAAGGTTGCCGTGCCTAGTTGCTTTATCAAATCAAGGAACGGTGTGGGAATCTTGTTGCCTTTCAACTGGACACCATTAAAGCGAACCATATCCGCGACCAGTGCCAGAGTTTGGAACGTGGCGTCTTTCAGCAATGCGCTGATCTGTTCTGCCACTCCGCCCGCTACGTGCTTAGGCGGAATGGTGCCGCCCTTGTCGGCGTTAGCCGTGCCCGCTTTCCGCCCCTTGCTCGACACGTTCGGCAATGCGACCAGTTTCTGGTGAGTCGTTCCCGGCCCGTTCAACACTTGCATCGTCCGCGACATGGCCGTATTCAGGTTAGCGCACACAAGGCGAGTCTCGCTTATGCGCTTGCTGATATGCCGCTTGTAAAGTTCCTTCACGGCATCAGGCCAGAGTTCCCGCGCCCCGTTGATCTGCTCATCGGACAGGCCCGCTTTGACCAGCATCTCACGGTAAACAAGTTTCGGGTATGCCTGAAGCACCGGATTGACAGACGGCGAATCCTTCGTGGCACCTTTGACATACGGCACCTTAGAAGCGATGGCGCCGACGGCGCGCCAGCAGTCCATCCGGTCTCCCATCAGATTGATCTGCGACAGGATAAAGCCGCTTTCCTTCTGCGCTTCGCCCAGCAATGCCTTCTGCCAGTTGATACCAGCGGGCACCGCGTCTTTGCCAGTAGCCGCACCTTTCACCTTTGCTGCCGCTTGCACATGTTCGGCCGTAGGCGTGGTTGCCGCCACGGCTAGCGTGAGTGCCTCGCTCTTGGGTTTCGTGTTCGCTGTCGTTGTCATGGTCACTGTTCCTTTCAGTAGTGGCACAGAGGGAATCCCCATACCATGAGAGTATTCTACGCTCATTGAATCCTAGACGCAAGCGTTCTAGCCTACCGTTCGTCAGCTCGTTCCCGTATTCCACACATGAGGAATAGACCGCTCGCGCTAAGGATGGACAGTGATAGGTTGCTGTATTCCTAGTGTGGTATCGAGGAGACTTTATATCCCATATTTCAAGCCTGTTTTTAAATGAGGGAGTAGGGGGGAAAACTCTTTGCGAGGTAATTTCTATTTCAGGCTCAATTTAACGGCGCTATTACTTTTAAGAGTTTTATACGGAATGACACTTATACTCAAATATGCCCCTGTGAGCCTCGTAGAGGCCATTACAGCCCTTTCTGGGCTCGGGGTGGGGGGTAACCACCAACTGCGCCCACCCCTCGCTTGTAGAGCCGCTAATAGAAACCATAGACGCGGCTATTCTTTTTATTTATTTTATATATATATATAGTATATAATATATTATAGTATAATATATATAATAATATATAATAATATAGTATAGTATAATATATTATATATATAATATAGTATAATATATATATATAGTATAATATAGTATAGTATATATATAATAATATATAATATAATATATTATATATATAATAGTATAATATATATATATAATACTATATATAATATATAATATAGTATATTATATATATAATGATATTAGACATCTAATATCATATATAGTTCCTTCTTAAAACAGATTTCCGTCTTGGCACAAATTGGTGTGCCGTCTGCCGCCGCTGGCGGATACGATAAGATAAGATATTATAAATGGTTCTTGACTTTCTGTTTCGTCTATGGTATAATGTTATATACGAGTAAATATTACACTCATAGGGAGTATTAATGATTAAACTTAAATTCATGAAAAGCCATGCTTTTTACAAAGCTATAGGGGCAGTGCTATTCACTGTCATTCTTGCAGGATGTGGTCTTTTGCCGCAATCTCCGGAACAACAAATTCGGGATGGTGCAAATGCCGTCACTGTCGGAGCTTCAGTCACTGGGAGTTTACTGTCTGTAGATAAGATTACGAAACCCCAAGCAAAAAGTTATCGAGACATTGCAGGCACTGCAAGTCGCCATCTTGATGTTGCATTCAAGGATTTGGAAGCTTGTCGTCTAAAGACTGGAAGTGGGCCGAAAACGAATCCCGACCCTTGCAAACCTTCCGTGCAAGCAGATATTGATCTGGGCAATGCGATTGCTGCGGAATTGCAAAAAACGTTGAACGCCAAGTAAAGGAAAATATAATATATGAATATCGCAGAAATTGTTAAACTCCTAATGGGAGCCTCACAGATTGTAGCCACCTTCCGTGGCACGGCAGCAGATGCTGCGAAATCAGTTATGGTGCAAGACGCTATTGCCACTATCACAGCTCTTACCCCCATCTTCCAGCAATTTGGAGATGGAAGAGAAGTTACTCTAGAAGATGCTCGTGTCGCTTTAGCAGGTAAGGACGCAGCCCTTGCCCGACTGGATGCAATTATCGCTAACAAGCCCTAAGCCATGAAATTTACAATTTATAGGGATAGTTCAGACGGCTTTTCGTGGCGTCTGACAGCAAGTAACGGCCAAATCCTCGCACAAGGCGAGAGCTACACACGAGTGGCCAATGTGCTTAATGTGATTAAATCCTTGCAGAAGACTACAGCAAAGACTCCCATTGTTCGAGAAGATCTAACTACCAAAAAAGCACCCCCAAAGGCAACCCCGCCAGTAGTTCCGACTCCGGCACCCGCGAACTCGGAAAAGAGGTTTAACGACGGGCATTAAGTTATGGCTTTTGCTACAAAAGTAACCGGGATAGATAAGTATACTGGATTCTCTTATAATGGAAAACCTATAGTTGCTACTAAGGTAGCGGGAAATCCAGTTAAGAAGGATTATCACCACAATAGTTGGGTTCCAGAAACCAAGAAGGTGGAAGTTGCCACTTTATGGGCAGCGTTACGTGACTACGACTCTGTATCTGAATTGACTAAAACGTCAATCACTATGATTCGTAAATGGCAGGTTGAACCTTGGTTTAAGAATATTGTAAGTCAGGTAATTAAAGATAAAAATGAAGTTCTTGATGGTAAAATTACTAATGTATTGGAGGGGTGTGTCTCTCTCATTCTGGATCGACTCCAGCATGGAGAGCAAAAACTCGCCCATCGCACAGGAGAAATAGTTCGAGTCCCCATTGATGCCGCTCGTGCAGCGACCATCGTGGGGATTCTGTTTGATAAACGACAGTTGTTACGTGGGGAAGCCACGAGTAGGTCCGAAACTGGATCATATGATAGGAAGTTAGAGGAGTTAAAGGAAGCTTTTTTAAAGTATTCCCAAGCCTCCGAGATACAAGGAGAAATTGTTAATGTCGATGCTCAACCCGTTCAAGCGCAACAAGAAGAAGCCGAGCAAGCGGAAGCGGTATTAGAGATTATATGTGATGTCACTAACGGCGAGGATGATCCACGGACTGAGCGAATCAGTCCTGAGCCAGCGGTTCTTTGAACGTAAGCTGACTCCTGCTTGTCACCTTGAATGGTGGGAGTTATGCACAAGTTCTGCTCCATTAGTCGCTATTGCAGCGCCTCGTGGTCACGCAAAGAGCACTGCAATCACTCATGTATACGTTCTTGCCAACATGCTTTTTAGGGAGAGAGGGTTCTGCCTTCTGATCTCGGATACATATGAACAAGCAGTTATGTTCTTGAAAGACATTGCTATGGAGTTACATGAAAACGAAGACTTACACACCCTATTCGAGATTTGTCCGGAGTTTGAAAAAGATTCGGAAAACGATATCATCGTCAAGTTCAAAGATGGTGAGAAATTTCGGATTATGGCTAAAGGGAGCGAGCAAAAGGTAAGGGGATTAAAGTGGAATTCCCGTCGTCCAGACTTAATTGTTTGTGACGATCTCGAAAACGACGAGATTGTGATGAATGAGGAGCGTCGTAAGAAGTTTAAGAATTGGTTTTTAGATGCTTTAGTGCCGTGCCGAAGTGATAATGGTATCATTCGAGTTGTAGGCACTATTCTGCATTTAGATAGTCTTCTTGAGAATCTTATGCCCCCCCTGCATGATCGGGTATTTACAATCAATACTCCATTAAAGTCAATCTCTGTAAATAAACGTAGATCCTGGAAAGCAGTTCGTTATCGCGCTCATCCTGGAATTGGAGACTTCTCAGAGATTCTTTGGGAAAGTAAATGGCCAAAACAACGATTACTTGATGAGCGGCAGAAATATTTAGATCAAGGTAATCCTGAAGGCTATGCCAAGGAGTATCTCAATTATCCGATTGATGACTCTCACTCTTACTTTCGTAAGTCTGATTTTGTATCCTCAGAAGAGGGAGATGCAGAGAAGTTTAAGCACTACTACATTGGAGTAGACTTAGCTCTTGGACAATCAGATCGTTCAGACTATTCATGTTTTGTTGTGGGAGGAGTTGATGCAGAAGGGCTACTTCACATTGTGGAAGTTATCCGAGAACGGATGGACACTAAAGAAAGTGCCGAAGTCTTCTTCGCGCTTCAGCAACGATTTGATCCTGAGATATTCATTGTTGAAGGAGGGGCGATTGAGAAGTCTATTGGGCCCTTCCTTTATGCAGAGATGCTCAAGCCGAATAGAATTCCGCTTACTATTGTTACCAAAACACCTTCTAAGGATAAGGAATACCGCGCCAGATCTATACAGGCGCGTATGAGAGCCCATGGATGCAGATTCAATAAAGCGGCCGATTGGTATCCAGAATTTGAGAGGGAATGTCTTGAATTCCCCAGAAGCAAACACGATGACCAAGTAGATTCCTTTGCATATATTGGTCTGATGCTCCGCGATCTTATAGACGCTCCGACACGAGAAGAAATGAGACGTGCAGACTGGGAAGAAGAAGTAAGTATTAATCTGGGATTCCGAGTGGGCGAGCCCGATGGTAGATCAGAATACACGGCATATTAATAATGGCAGACTTAAATCTAAATAAAATCCTGGAATCGACAAATCTCGCCAAAGAACTAAGTGAAGAACTTCTCACTGAGATTGGGGATCGTGTTGTAAAAGATTTTGATATAGATACCCAGTCTAGAAAAGACTGGATGAATCGTATGGATGACTGGATTAAGTTGTCCACTCAAGTCATGGAGAAGAAGACTTTCCCGTGGGCGAAAGCAGCAAATATTAAATACCCACTAGTTACTACTGCGGCCATGCAGTTTAGTGCTCGTGCTTATCCGGCGCTTGTCCAAGGACTCGATATTGTAAAAGTTCGGGCTATTGGAGATGATCCTACGGGAGAGAAGGCAGCAAGAGCTGCTCGTGTCTCCAAGCATATGAGCTACCAAATTCTCGAACAGATGGATGACTGGGAAGAGGATATGGATAAGATCACCATGATGGTTCCAATCATCGGGTGTGCTTTCAAGAAGACTTGGTATGATTCTAATACTAAGAAGAATCGCAGCGAGTTAGTTCATCCCAAGGACCTTGTAGTAAATTACTATGCAAAATCGTTGGAGACGGCTTCCCGAAAGACCCATGTTCTTTACAAGAGTCCCAATGAAGTCAAAGAGAAACAGCTTAAAGGGATTTATCTTGAGGATGTAGAACTATCAACCCCGCAAGTAACCAATCCTCAAATCAATTCAGAACTAGATAAGGTTCAAGGGGCCACTCCTCCGTCCGAAGACTCCAGCGCTCCTTACGTAATGCTGGAACAACATCGCTACTGGGATCTGGATGAGGATGGATACCAAGAACCCTATATCATGACTGTAGAACAGCAAAGCTCTAAGGTGTTGAGAATTGTTGCTTGTTTTGAACAAGGGTCTATTGAGACTCAAGGGGAAAAGATCATAAAGATCACTCCTACGGAATATTTTACGATGTTTCCCTTTATTCCGAACCCTGATGGTGGATTTTATCCTCTTGGGTTTGGAGCGTTACTTGGGCCATTAAATGAGACAGTCAATACCCTCATTAATCAACTCCTGGACTCTGGCACCCTGAATAACCTTCAGAGTGGTTTCTTGTCAAAGGGACTTCGTATAAAACCGGGGTCATTATCGTTTGATCCTGGGGAATGGAAGATAGTTGCTTCTAGCGGAGATGATCTTAAGAAAGGAATTGTTCCACTTCCGGCAAAGGAACCCTCAGATGTTTTATTCCAACTTCTTGGAAACATCATCCAGAGTGGTAAAGAGCTTGCTAGCGTAGCCGAGATTTTTGTGGGTAAGATGCCCGGACAGAATACTCCGGCCACTACTACGATGGCAACTATTGAGCAGGGAATGAAAGTATTTACGGCGATTTATAAGCGCCTGTTTCGATCCCTTAAGAAAGAATATAAGAAGCTATATCGTCTAAATAGTATATACCTCGACCAAAAGGAATACTTTACTATTCTGGATACAGGCCAACCCGCTCAAACAGGACAAGATGACTATAAAGGGGATTCAACGGATATTGCCCCAAATGCCGATCCGACGGCAGTAAGTGAGATTCAGAAACTTGCCAAGGCGCAGGGGTTAATGGAACTTGCGCAATTCGGGACTATTAACATGCTGGAAGCTACCAAGCGAGTGCTTGAAGCCCAGCAACAAGAAAATATACAAGCGCTGATTAATCAGAATCCTCCACCCGATCCTAAGCAACAAGAACTCCAGATGAAGATGCAGATGGAGCAACAGAAGAATGAAGGCAAGATGCAAATGGATCAGCAAAAGCATCAGATGGAGATGTCGGCGAAACAAGCCGAACTTCGTTTCAAAGAACTTGAGATGAAGATGGACCTTCAACTGAAGCAAGTGGAAATGCTTCTTGAGCAACAGAAGATGCATATGCAAATGCAGGGGGAGAAACAGAAACACGATCAGCAAATGGACATGCAGGAAGAGAAGCACTTTATGGGCATGGAGCAGCAAAAAGAGAAAGGCAAGTTACAGCAACAACAGATAAAGGAAAAGGAGAAAGCAAAGCCAAAGAATGGACAAGCCAACAAGTGAGGAGTTTAAGGAGTGGCAAAGACTCCCAGTTACACGCTGGGTATTTGTAGAGTTAGAAGGCCGTAGAAACGAAGTAAGAAATGATATGGCCGATGGAACAATTCTTTCAGAGACTCCAGGATTGACTGCACAACTTGCAGCAAGAGCCGTAGGAGAAATTGCAGGAATTAACTTTATTCTTAATAAGGATTTTTTACCGGATATAGACCATGACAGTTAAAGCACTTGGACATCATGTTTTAGTAAAGGTTGTAGAACCAGATGTAAAATCAAAGGGCGGTATTATGATTCCAGAATCCGTCAGAGACGCAGAGAAGCGTGGAAGTGAGTATGGAATTGTAGTAGGTGTAGGAGAAACAGCTTGGATGGCGGAGGGACTCGGCGGATTTCCTTGGGCCAAGGTAGGCGATAAGATTTGGTTTGCAAAATATGCAGGCAAATGGATCGTTGATCCTCAAACAGACGAGAAGGTTCTCATTCTACTTGATACAGATATAGTAGCTAAACTAGTGGAGAATTAAGAATCATGGAAGAAGTTGTCGCAGGAAAAGAAGAAGCAAAAGTTGAAGCGGTTGTTACTCCCGAAGTAAAGGAAGCTCCGGCGCTTACGGAAGTAGAACAACAAGCATATAAAGAAGGATGGCGTCCTCAGAATGAATATAAGGATGCGGCTGAAAAGGCATGGATTCCAGCAGATGAGTTTATCCGCCGGAAACCCCTGTTTGAGAAGATTGACAGTCTCAAATCAGATGCCTATCAGACTCGCCGAGAGTTACAAGAAGTTAGAAAGACCCTGACTACTCTAGCGGACCATCATAAGAAAGTTCGGGAAACCGAGTATCAACGCGCGATAGATGATCTTAAGGGCCAGCGGCGTGCCGCTATGGACGACCGGGATATTAAGGCCGTTGAACATATTGAAGAGCGAATGGATGAAGTCAAGGCGGAGAAGCAGGACTTCGACCGCCAAGTTAAGGAAGAGGTTAAAGCCAATGTTGGGCCTACTGAGGAATTCGTTTCCTGGGTAAAGGACAATGGATGGTATCATACCAATAAAGAAATGCATGATTTTGCAGACGATGTTGGAGCAGCCTACCTTAGACGTAACCCGCAATCGTCTCCCAATGATGTATTTGTATATGTGTCTAAGCAAGCCAAAAGGGCTTTTCCCGAAACTCTCGGAAATGGGAATGGCGTGGAAGAGCCTAAAAGGAAGCCTAGTCCAGTAGATAGTAGCACTTCAGAAGGTCGTTCTTCCTCTTCAGGTAAGGACGATTATAAGTTAAGTTCTGAGGAATTGGAGGTAGCGAAAAGATTCGAAGCCTCTGGAGTGATGACGCGCAAACAGTATGCGGAAGAACTTAGAAAGTTCGACAAGAGGAGCTAATATAAAAATGGCACAAGCACATGCAGAAGTGGAAAGAACGTTAAGCGATAGCGCTAAACGGGCACAAAGGCCAGAAAGAATCCCAGTAAGTGGGAAACGCGATGTCTTGACTTTCAAGAATCGCTCGCCGGGGTTTGAATACCGTGTAGTGAAGGACAAACCCGGACGTATTGATCGTTTCTTAGATGGTGGTTATGAAATTGTTACCCATTCTACCGAAGTTGGTGATAAACGAGTTGCTACGCCGGCCCCGGAAGGGTCTCCGGTGAAGATTAGTCTCGGACATGGTGAACACGGCTACCTGATGAGGCAGCCCGAAGAATTCTATAAGGAAGATCAAAAGAGAAAACAGGATGACATAGATGCCACTGAGGCGACTATGCGTCGAAAACCGAAGGAAGATGGATACTACGGCGAAGTTAAAATTACTGAACGGAAGTAATGAGGCTTAAATGCAAGTGGTCTTTTATCATTCTTCAGCTTAATACTAACGAGGATTTAAACTTATATGGCTAATGTAAATAGACCATTTGGATTTTTTCCGGTTGGACACCTTGACGGGAGTCCCTTTAGTGGAACAATGCGCATGTATTTGTTTGATGATGCAAATGCGTGCTATGTTGGCGATCCAGTCATTTCAGCAGGTTCTGCTGGAGCGGCGGGGTTGTTTGTCAATGGGATAAACTGTGAAGGTATGCCCACTGCCACTGTCGCGGCTGCTGGTGGAAACTTGCTGGGTGTTGTTACAGCATTTCTCCCCCTACAGAGTGACTCCATGATTATCCATAAACAAGCCACGGCGACAGATCGTATTGGCTTGGTAGTGGATGCACCGGATGTTGTGTTTGAAGTTCAGGAAGATTCAGTAGCGAATAATATCGCAGTTACTCAGGTTGGAAATAATTTCGACCTAGCGTATACTGCGGGTAATGGCACTACGGGTATTTCCGCTGCGGAGCTTGATTCCAGTGATGCTTCTGGAACAGCTACGGCTCAGTTTCGACTCTTGCGACTTGCTCCTAAACCAGACAATGAAGTTGGCACCGATGCCAAATGGCATGTCTATATTAACGAGCATGAGCATAAGTCTACTACGGGAGTTTAATCTTATATGGCTACAGCAACTGGCAATTTTGCAAAGCTTCTCTGGCCGGGATTAAATGCTATTTATGGTAAGAACTATAAAGAGCATAAAACCGAGTGGACTGAGATCTTTGACCAATTCACTTCCAAGCAAAACTGGGAAGAGGAATTGGGCGTGGTTGGACTTGGACTTCCGGTTCTTAAGGGAGAAGGGGACGCTATCACGTATGATACTGAGCGGCAGGGATTCTTACAGCGTTACACCCATTCGGTGTGGGCGCTTGGATTTATCATAACCCGCGAACTGTTTGAAGATGACCTGTATGATGTTGTCGGGGAAAAGAAGGCTCGTGGGCTTGCTTTCTCGATGCGTCAAGCGAAGGAAATTCTTGGGACTAACG
>Ga0137320_1000073_pt1 | contig 22211 bp, 34 predicted proteins | sample EasRivERMZT366_2_FD_104754 | JGI IMG/M metagenome (GOLD analysis project Ga0137320, IMG submission 104754) | Soil microbial communities from meander-bound floodplain in the East River, Colorado, USA - East River MetaG ERMZT366_2 | ecosystem: Environmental > Terrestrial > Soil > Floodplain ...
ATAAATCATAGAACAATATATTTGGATAACTTTTATCAATCAGTAAATTATAGAAAAATTTTTCTATAGCGGAACCAAATTTTACTATTTTTGAATCTTCAAACATTAAATAAATTCCTTATCTTTTTCTATACCTTCATACGGGCCTGTTTTATGCTCCAAGATAATTGTATTATCTTCTAGGCATTGATAATTATGCCCACCGCAAAGAGTTATAGAAGTGTCTCCGGAATTCAAAATCCTTTCAGCTATTATTGTGTCGTCAAAATCATATAAAATAGCTTTAAAAGAACCCTGTAAGCATGTCCAACTTTCTTGTGGTATCCTACTATTAAAATTATTTTCCTGAACAATATGCTTATGAGCCTTAAATGTTTTTCCATTATTAAGTTTAAACGTAGAAAGCTGTAAATAATTGTCTGGAGGAATAAGATCATTTCTTTTTTCAACTATATCTTCTTTTCTATTTATTATATGAAGAAGTTGATCTGGATTAATTTTACTATAAATATATTCCATTACTTAACACCCCCAACATTTCTTCTTTCTATATCGTCTGTTAATTCTACATAATAAATTTCAAACGCTATAGTATCTTCTAATGCTTCAAACTTATGAAGTAATCCCGGTTCTACATTCATTATATCTCCGGGGCCAAGTATTGTTTCATCAATTATATCCGATCCAGCATCTTTCCTGTAAATTTCCACTTTCAAAGAACCTTGCTCGACCAAAAAGATGTTATTCTTGTGTTTGTGTAGATGCAAGGAACAAAATCCACCATCTTTAACTTCTATCCTGTGAATAGAAACGTTGTTTTTGTTAAAAAACTCTTGAGTCGTTCCCCAAATCTTACCCGCTTTGTTTATCATTTTTATCTCTCAATGGAAAATCATCTCTTCCGCAACACCCGTCGCAGCCATGTATATGATTTCCATGACCAATACCATGAGGACAAGAATATTCACCCCTGTAACCAGAGTAAGTCCAAAAATTTTCTTGGTTATCTTCTGCATTATTTAATTTCTTTTTACCGAATACATTTTCAAAATTTTTATCATAGACTTCTTTATTAACAGGTCTAAATTTGTCACCTTTTCCTGCCATTATATTTTTCCTTTGTGATACAAATCAATAAGCTTATAAGGGTCTTTGTTTAAATCTAAATATAATTTTAGTATATCTGGAATTTCTCCGTTATACGGACTAACAGGATCGTGCCTTTCTTTGATCGATTTAAAGTGAGGAATAGCCTCCCAATTTTTAGCCCATTTTCTGCCCGCATTTTTTGAACACCATTTTAGATGCAAAAATGTTGGGTCTTCTATTCTGTATGATAGTCCACAAGAATTTGGCATTTCTGACATACGACTTGGAGATATAACGTATTTAAATCCACTTACAATTTTCACTAATCTTTTTTCAAAACTACACATCTGTTGACTTCCTAACATATTGCATTGTGGACCAACAATGTCGAACCCCCTGTCTTCTATACTCGTATATTTATCTGATTTTATCAAGTGCTTTAAATCAAAGAATACGGACGTTGCAATATGATCGGCGTCCCATCTATATATCCAATTATTATTTGATAGCGATATACAATAATTCGTATAATACACTATATGGTTAACAGAATTGGCATCCAACCCTAAACTTTCTGGTCCTGCCGGAACAACATCTTCGTTATAATAATAAATCTTAGCGTTTGGTAGATTTAATAATCTTAGCAATTCTTCTGTTTTGTCTGTGCATTTATTTAGGATTATTATGAATTCGTCAAAAAAATCTTGAGTAGATAATAGTGATGGGATTATAAATTCATCTTCATTTTTGATCCTAACAATAGCAGAAACACCATCCTTTCTATTTAGGCTTAGATCGGATGGATAAAAGAATTGGCCTTTATTTTCTACGTTTTTAACTAACATACTTTTCTAGCCAATAATCCAAATTTGTTTCACCGACTGGAATTTGTTTATGTACAAGTGCTGCTAAAAGATTTTTTTCATTTCCTCTATGCTTGGATAGTAAACATTTTCCTATAGCAATTGTTGGTACACCCATTAAACATGTCTCTAATAGTGCGGTTGATGTTTGACCATAAACTAATTTAGCTTCTTGTGAAAGTTCTAGAAAGCTTCCGCTTCTAACTAATACATTTGTTCCTTTAACTCTATATGATAGATTTGGTAATACCGGGTGTGTTTTAAATAAAATAAAGTTATCAGGAAATGTTTGTTCTACGTGATCTATAAAAGATTGCATGTTTTTGAACGGAGCGTTCTTAATTATGTTTGTGTCGTTATCAAGTTGTAATGGAACAGTAATATATTTACCCGGTGCTTTCCATAACATGTCATATAGATATTTCTTAGAGAATTCGTTTAGTCTATCTATATGATTTCCAGAAATCCAAGAAAAATCATCGTTCATTAATGATGAATCTGCATTTATCCCATTTTCATCAACATAATAAAATTTTGATTGTGGGAACCAAGCACATTCAATAAACAATGTTTTTATATTATGCTCTCTGGCTTTATTTAATATATTTTGATGGATAGGTTCCGTACCATTCCATATCATAAATAATTTACAATTATTAAAATCTGGAATTTTTTTACCATGACATAATTCTATTGCTAAATTTTTATTTCGTATATATTCTAATAACCCATTAAGCCATCTTGGAATATGGTCATTGGGTTCTCTGTCGTATATTATTACCTTATCCATATTATATTTTAACTACTAATTGATTTTGCCAATGGAATATCATATCATCAAGCATTGTTTCAAAAGTATATTTTGGCTTCCATCCCAAAATTTCTCTAGCTTTAGAACTATCTCCCTTTAGATATCTTAATTCTTCTGCTCTGAAAAATGATTGATTAATTTCTACGTAATCTCTGTAATCCATATTTAGTCTATTAAATACGTATTCGCACATCTCTCTTACAGAATGTGTTTGTCCAGTAGAAATAACAAAATCGTCTGGACCGGGCTGATCTATTATGAGTTTCATAGCTCTGACATAATCGTAACTATGGCCCCAATCTCTATAACTATCAAGATTTCCTAATACTAATTTATCGCTTATACCTAAAGAAATTTCTACCGCTGTCTTAACGACTTTAGAAGTTACGAAATTACTACCCCGTCTTGGAGATTCATGATTGAATAGAATACCATTGCAAGCAAATAAATTGTATGCTCGACGATAAAACTTGACTAGGTTGAATCCGAATAGTTTAGTACATCCGTAGACTGATACTGGCTCCATAGGTGTTGTTTCTCTTTGGAAGCCATCTTCGTCTACTTTATTTCCAAACATTTCGCTAGATGAAGCTTGATAGAATTTTGCATTTGGTGCGTAATTTCTGTACGCTTCTAGAATATTACATACGCCTATTCCATTTGTTTGAACAGTAAATTGTGGTATTTTGGCGCTAATACCAACATGGGATTGTGCTGCTAAATTATAAATTTCATCTGGTCGAGATTCTTTTATTGCATTTTCTATAGAAGAACAATCACTAAGATCGCCATATGAAGTTGTAATAAGACCAGACAAATGATCTATTCTAGAACTTTGACTTTCTGGAACAGAATTTCTTCTTACCGTACCAAATACCTCATAATCTAGTTCTAGCAAATGTTCTGCTAGATAAGAACCATCTTGACCAGTTATTCCGAATATTAATGCTCTTTTTTTACTCATTCTCTTCTATCCTCAAAATTATATTACAAATCTTTTTTATTTGTCGTTTACTAAGATTTAAACTACTTGGGAGATACACTAATTCATTAGCCGCTTCTTCGGCATTAGGAAAACTTGATTTTGTTTTGTATGGCTTATTTTGATTAATAGGTTTATAATATTTAACGGCCTGTATCTTTTTCTTAGCTAATGCTTCTATTATTTTATCAGCGTTCTTGGATTTGTATATTACCATCCAAGGAGTTTCGTTAGAAAATGTTCCACAATCAAACCCTTTTATGTTTATATATTTACTATACTCGTAACATAGTATCCATCTTTGCGTTAATAATTCTGGCATATCATTTAGCTGTGATAGAACATAACTAGCTTGTATATCGTTATACCTTAGATTTACACCTATAGCTTTATGTATTCTATCTTTCCGCCAATTATCGCCATGATCCCTTATTTCAGCAAGTCTCTTAGCTAATTTTGGATCGTCGGTAATAACAGCCCCGCCTTGCCCACCAGTAACTAGCTTTGGCACACTAAACGAAATAGTCCCTATGTTTCCAGTCCTGCCCGCTTTTTTAATACCTATTGATTGACAAGAATCTTCAATTATGGGTATATTCTTTTCTTGACATAAATATTTTGCAGATTGTAAGTGACTACCATTATATCCATTATGATCAACAAATATAACGCAACTTACATTTTTATTAATACTTTTTGAAAGTTGATAATAATCCATACATAACGTTGAAGAGTTTATATCAACAAGTTTAACTTTGTATCCCATGAAACGGGCTGCGTTGGCTGCGGCTAGGAAAGTATACGCGGGGAACAGAATCGTTGAACCTTTGGGTAAATCCAAGGCTTCTATAGCCATTATAAGGGCTGTAGTTCCGCTTGTTGTACTTAAGCAATACTTAGCGCCAGTTAATTCTTTGATTCTTTCTTCTAATTGTAGACAAACAATACCCGGCCCCAAATTTCCTTTTCTTATTGTTTTATAAACAGCCTTAGCATCTTTACGACGCTTAATAGGTTCAAATTGAGGAATTGATTTTCCAAACATTATTTTTCCGCCTTACAATTAGCTAAATTACAAAGCTTATGGTACATTTCTATTAGATTATACGAAACGTCCGAATTGTTGTTCGATCTATGCAGGGTTTTTTCGGGAAAATTATTGTTTGTTTCGTACCCCGTAAAGTCCGATAATCTTTTTAGTCCATCACTGTAAAGTATCTCTGAATAATTTATAAATAGTATATCAAGCTTCTGATAATATTTTAAAATGTATTCGTACATAGAAAGCCAAACTTCTTGGAAAAATCCGGGATCAACAACCATATCTTGTAAATATTGTTGGGTTTTGCAGTGATGCAACATGCTCGATAGGAATTCTTGAGGATTTCTAAATACGCAAACAACTTTTACACTTGGTAGATACCTTAACCATATTGGTAAAGTATAGGAGAATCTTGGGTCTTTCAATAATACGGGCTGCTTTTGAACCGTACTTTCAATTCTATCTTCTATATCTTTTGTTGACTCACACAATAAATGCTTCTTGTCTAAAACCGTCAACCATCCTTGCTTCAAACCCCTTGTCGTTCTTACAGCGTCACACATCCATAATAGATCATTATTTATTCTGTTAACATTATTAGCTTCGAAGAAACCTTTTGGATTTGCGTCGTTCGCTAAGTGCAAATCCCCTCCACGATTAAAATCACCGACAAAAGACCCGGCTATTGCACTAGTTCCGCTTCTTCCGGCTCCAAGTATTATAACATTATTCATCTATTTCTCCATCATCATAATCTAGAACTTCAAATTCTTCTCCACAATTAGTACAAAAAACTTCTGTTGGTAAATCTAATGTTTGGAATTCCTCTATTATATCTTCAGTTAATCCTATATCCATAAGTTCTAATTTTTCTTCATAAGTAGGATCAGAAGTGTTACATCTTTCAAAATTATCTACTCCGCATTCTGGACAAGTCCAAACATGGGCAGGAAGCAATTCAACTTTTCTCATTATGATATCTCCGGTATTAAATCTAACGCACCTTCGCCCCAATTTGTATTTTTATTTCTAACTATATCTTCAGACATTTTTTGCTTATATAAAAATTTCATATGTGCTTCTCTTCTAATAGCCACTGGATCGGTCTTTACTTGTGGCTTTTCATGCCATAAATGAATAGGGTTACAATCTCTGTCGAAAAATTGCCCAACTCCATGTTTCATAAGTCTATTATGCATGTCCGTATCTACATATCCATAATAGTGAAAATCTTCGTCATATCCATTCAAATCTTTTAGGTATTTGATTGGTATTGAATATCCATAATGATAAAAAACAAATCTATCTTCCAAAATAGGAATTCTATTAGACTGATTGATGACTGTATCTAAATCACATTTATTATCTAGAAATTGCATGGTTACTTCTTGAGAAGCTTGATATGTAAATGCCCCGCATCTATATAAAACATCCTGATGATCGAAACAACCTTTTATAAAATCATTAGTATATAAAACTTCAGGGTCTTTTTGGGCTAACAATTTTGATCTAGAATATTTTATAGCTATATTCCTCATGTACGCATCACCACGTTCCCAAAATGGTGTTCTTTCCAGAGTAAAATATCTTACGTTGGATGATTCAAGGTCTGAAAAATCTTCATGGATACAATCGTTCGCTACGAGAAGAAGCCACTTGTCTTTTGGCACTACCGTAGAAGTTAAGCTATCTAATAGCTTTCTTATGTATTTACCGCGACCGAAGTTCGGAACTAAAATTACCAAATCTCTTTCGGTACAGGACCAGTCAAAATTCTTAAGAGCTATCATTATACTCCATTGCCCCATTCTTTGCCTTCGTTGGCTACTATACTCAAATTTCTCAAATCCGAATTATATATACCCTCATTATTAATTATTGTTTTATGAAATTTTCTAATAATAGGATGCCCGACGTGGTAGGTCTGTATATTTTCGTCTATGAGAACCGGGACGGTTTTCTTTAATCTTTCGAGCATTTGCCAATCTTCGTACCCATACCCCTCCTTATATCTTTCGTCATATCCTTGCATATCTTTCAATCTTTGCGTTCTGATTGCGCAGCCAGCATGGAAAGCCTGATTTCTTTTATCGCTAGCCTCCCACTGTCTTAAGATGGGAAGTTGTGTTAAATCTATAAATGGATCGTCTATTATCTGTTGAGTATTTTGTTCGTATAGTTCAACCATTCCTTTTGGTCTATAAACTATGTCGTTTTCTATAGAAAGTATTTTAGATACTATATCCCCTTCTATAGTTATTTCGGGGTCTTTTGTGCAAAGCCATTTGGATTGGCAATTTTTAATTACAAAATTACGAATCATACATCCGTTTCGTTCCTGATTAGGTTGTCTTTCAAAAGTAAACCATTTTAGGTTGTCTGATTCTAAATCGGACATATCTTCGTGAATACCGTCATTGGCAATTAACCACATCCATTTTTCATTTGGAATATTGGTTTTAAATCTTTTTAATGTAGGAATCAATAAATACTTTCTTCCGTAGTTTGGTACATAGATCACCAACTCTTTATTTGTACAACACCAATCGAAATTATTTTGATTCATTGTTCATTCCATATTTAACAATATGTTGTCTAAATTCTTTTAATGAATGCCAAGCACCACAGCAACATGGGCCATCTGCCATATCGCAAGGAATATTAGAATTGTATGATTTAGGCCAATGTTCGGGATAAATAATTAAGCCATCAATTAATTTATTTTTTTGTTTAACGATTTCAAATTCTATATCTGGTTTCGAATAGTCCGGACCCTTTATTTGTTTTTTGCATTCTCCTTTAGAATAATCTTTAGTCATATTAGACCTATGTATCTCTTCAAATATTGGTTCTATATCTATACCATGCGAACAACATGTCCCAAATATAACGTACAGCATATCTCCCAATGCGTCGGCCACTTCTATTATATCTTTAGCAGCTAGTGCGTCTTTTAATTCTTGAATTTCCTCGTCCAATAATTTTTGTCTAAACTCATTAAGTTCATCAGATGTTAAAGTTGGTATTTTATTATTATTGTGTTTATATTTATCTTGAAATTCTTGAACCATTTGTTGCATTCTATTCATAATTATTCCCCGTTTATAAGACTTTGGCAATGCCATAATTTATCGAGTGCTACGACTCCAAGCAAATCGAATTTTACACAACCACATTGTTCAGCCGAAGACATTTCTAATCCAACTATTCTTGTCTTATTTTTTGGATCATAAGTCATGGGGACCAAATCACTAATAGGAACGTTAGATATAACAAGTCCAGCCGCATGTTTCGCTTGATTCTTTTTAGTTCCTTCTAGCCTCATGGCTGTATCAAACAACGGCTTAAACCACTGATAATAATCCTTAACCTTTTCTATATTATCTATGGCCCAATTCAATATCGTATAATCCTCTTCTGTTTCGTCCCGCATATGTTGTAATTCGTCAATGATACTTGCTTCGTCGGGAATTAGAGAAGTAATTTCATTACATAGATCAAATGGACTTATACTAATATCGTTAGGGTCTTTACCTTCTTTTTCTGCTTTAACCCTCATCAGGTGTTTAACTAAGTCTGGCTGCGCTCTAAATACTTCTTTGAGTGCGGCCTTACCCATTAATTTGCCAAAGGTTATCATTTGGGATACTTTATCTTCTCCCCATTTATTGATTAGATATTCAATAACCTTCTCTCTGAATTCTACGCCAATATCAGTATCAATATCTGGTAAGCTGATATGCCCTTCATTGATTTTTACTGGTTTATCAAAATCAACCTCATATTTAGCGGAAGCCATACCATGATGGTTATCTATTTTTAATCCCAATATTCCGGCAATATGCGAATTACTTGGATTAGAAAAATCTTTTTGTTCGCAAGACCACAGTATGTACGGCCACATCTTGGGACTATTATTATCTATCCAGTCTCTTTCTTTTATAAGTAAGTCGCTATTTATTTTTTTGGACTGATATTTTTTAATATGTTCTCTAACAATAGTTATTACTTGTGATTTAGCTTTCTTTACTCTATCTTTGGTTATGTTGTCATAATTCGTAGATAGCCAATCATTAAACTTGACAGGACCAAGATCAAAATGCGGAGGGATCGATCTTGATACATTATAGAATCTTTCAAAATACAAATTATATTCTATTGGGTCTATTTGAGTTATATTTAGTAGATAATTTACTAAACTTCCAGCACCAGACCCACGACCTTTTCCTCTAGGTGCTTTATGTTCATCAACAAACTTACAAACATCGTATACAATCAATAGATAATCTGCAAGTTTCGCATCTTCAATTACTGACAATTCATATTTAAGTCTATCCCAATATTTAATCTTTTTATGTTGATCAAAGTCGGAGAACTTTTTCTTTGCAGATTCTATACATAGATTTTTTATATATTCATCAGATGATAAATCATTCGGTATTGTATATTTAGGAATACATGGTTGTCTTCCTATAGAAGTTGATTTTACCATATCGGCTATGACCAAACTTTGATCGACTTCTTTATCGGTATAAAATTCCTTCATTTCATCTCTTGAGAAGATATAGAAGTTGTCAAGATAAAAGAATGCCATAGAATCTTCGCCACTTTTCCTTAGTCTATCTTGTTCTTCTTGAGTAGTCTTCATTTGCGAATACAAAAGAATTCTATGATCATCTGCGTCACCCTTGCAGGTATAATGGCTGTCTAAAGTAGCAACAGTTGGAATATCTAAACCTTTTGCTGCTTGACGCAAGCATTCTACTGCTACTGTTTGAGCTACCATTCCTTCGGTTTGGAGTTCTATGAAATAATTTTCTTTACCAAATACTTTCTGGTATTTCTCTATAATTTCAACACAAAGATTTTTCCAATTTGGGTTCAATAACTTTCTAACATCGTCAATATAACCCATATCAGCGCCGTATATACAAGCCTGTTTTGTATCTGTAAATAGACCTTCTGATAATTCACCAGCTAAACATCCGGAAAGACAAAGTATATTACCTTTTTTGGCAAAGTTATAAATATTTTTTAAATCCAATCTTGGTTTTCTATAAAAATAATCTGGTCTATTACTTTCACTTACTAGTTTCATCAAGTCTGTTATACCATCTTGATTTTTTGCCAACACTGTTAAATGATATCTTTTATTGTTTTCTGGTGTTTTGATTAATGGATCATCTTTACATATATACAATTCTATACCAAATATTGGTTTAATACCCATTTTCTTTGAATGTTTTTGTAGCTCTACCCATCCAGAGATACTACCATGATCCGTTATTGCTATTGCTGGCGCACCAATATCTTTAGCCCTTTTGACTATTTTTTCTGGCGTAGAAAGGCCATCAAGTAAAGAAAAATGAGAATGAACATGAAGCGGAACGAATGACAATTTGTTATCCTTTCTTATACTTATCTAGTACGTATTGCTCACCAAATGTGTTCAGATCAGACCATATATTTGTGCATAAATCATTTTTATTAAACGGACACATTCTACACTTCCATGATCTATTTCTTTTTATTACCTTGTCTTTTTTAACCGTATTAAAGAAATTGAATAACGTTGTAAATGTCATTGCTAAATCTTCATCAGAAAAACTTACGGTTAATGGTCCATCTTGATTTATATAATAAAATGTAGCAAATATATTTTTGTATTGTGGATACAATATTGTTGTTGCAAGATGATATATTCTTGGTTGTATTTTTCTAGAAATATTTTCAAAATTTATTTCTTCCATATTCGATAAATCTACTTGCTTCCCCGTTTTCCAATCAACAATCTCTATTGTATCATCATCTATTTTATTAACTATATCAATAAATCCTTTAATTCTAAAAGGTTTGTTTTCTATTGTATTCCAATCTTCTCCATCAACTTCTATCTCGAATCTTTTTTCCGAATCTAAAATATTCATTAAGTATGGATTATAGTACGGATCGTCCAGTATCTTTTGGACAGAAGATTTGCATTTAATATAATCAGCGCTTAACCCCCTGCTTGTGAATTTTCTTAAATCTTTATGAGAGTTTTCTTCCCAAGCCCTTTCAAATAACCACATAGGATCAACATTTGTTTTTCCACGTTTCTTAAGAAGTGCCATCCATTCAAAAACCTGATGAGCTATATTCCCAATTGTAGCTGCTTTTCCAGTCGGAGAACCCAATCCAATTATGTAATGTAGATAGTATTTGAATGAACACGATCTATATGTACTTATTGAACTTGCGCTACAACTAGTTATCTTCATTATCCACGTATTTCTTTAAACCATTCGTCTACGTAAGGTTTTAATGCTTCACATTGCTGATCTATGCTCATATCCTGATTATCAATAACTAATGTAAATTTATCTTTTGGAAAGTCATCCAATGCCGTTTCTGATTTGTGTTGGTCATTATCCTTATTGACATTTCTCAATAATCTTAGTGTTTTACCACCATAATTATTTATGCCAATTATTTCATTTGGAAATCGGCCATCTGTTATTATGGCTAGTTTTGGTTTTTCTTTATTTATTTTGTTTATTGTAGCCCTAACCCAAGCATCGTTAGACATAGTTCTGATAATATCTGTTCCAAAGTATTGCATCACTTCTCTAGCTGTCATATTATCGGATTTTCTTAGTCCGGATATCTTATCCCTTATATCTTCTAAAGAATTAAATCCCGGCATTGAAATCCATCTAATATTCGTTGTGCTATTTTTCTGCTCATCTGTACCGTAGCATTGTTCGTAAGTTAAACCAAACACATCTATACAGAATTCCTTGAGATAATCTGCAAAACTATATATTTTGGCTCTTATACCCTTGAAGACTGTATTAAATTCACCTTCTTTAACTTCAAATTCATGCCCATTGGTACGACAGTGAAGGACGCCCTTATTATCTAGTCTAAATTCTTTTATCTGTCTGATACTCATAAGATATGAGCCGATTATAAAATTGGCTGCGGTATTCTTTCCGGATTGTTTTTTACCCGATAGACAAATTATCAGAGGATTTGACATTTTTTTCTCCATCCTTAAACAAGAATTCTTTCGATTCGTCTTTTAATACTGTTCCTATTTGATTTATAATATCTTTCTTTTCCATTTCAGCAACATCGTTTACGCTTTCTAAATCTATAGGTATTACTCTAAAATAGAAATTCAATTCATTCAATAATTTTTCTGTTGTATTTTCTCCGGTTTCGTCATTATCTAATAATAATATAAGAGTTAATGCGCCAGCCTTTTGTAATAATTGTCTTTGATATTTTGACATACTTGATCCCATTATAGCTACGCTATTATTTATGCCAGCCATTTCAAGCGCCCAAATATTACCCGGACCTTCGCATATTATAGCAACACCAGATTTAGATATATGATACTTAGCATACCAATAATTATATAGATATTTTTCTGATTTGAATCCTTTAGAATGAATCCATTTAGCGTACAGTGGTCTTATTTCTTTTTTGGGGCAATTAAAACTTGTGTCATGGTGGTATTCGCATTTTTCACATTCTTCATATATACTTCTCGCGGAATATCCAACTACGAATTTTCCAGAGTCATCCATTATAGGGAAGAACGCTCTTTTATAAAATCTCTTTCCTCTTGTTCCGCAATAAGAAATATGATATCTATTAATTATTTCATCAGTCACCCCTCTTGTTGGATAATATATATCATCTTTCTTCAAGGTTGATATAATATCCGATAATGGAATCATATTAGAATCTATCTTCTTAGATTTCTTATTTTTGTGCTGTTTGATTATCTTATCTATTTCAAGTTCTTCTTGAGTGTATTTATCCATCTGAATATCACACAATCCAAGAACTTTTGCTACGAACAATACAGCATTATCAAAGTGCCATTTGCTTTGAGTTTTGTTGGACATTGCGCCGCGAACCAAGCCGAATACACTGGATGATTCACCAGTTATTTTATCCTTTTCGCAATGCTTAGTATTACACTTCCAATGATTAGTTCTTATTGCCCAATAAAATGATCTAGGATTATCTCCATTGTGACATGGGCATTTAGCTTGAAGGTAATCACTTCTTTCTGTATACTCTATTCCTAGCGCATCAAGCACTTCGGATATTCGTTCATTAGCCCGACTATTTATGAACTCTACTTCTTTTTTATTAAATTTACGAATCATATACTTTTGTATTCTTCAATGAACTAGATATTATGTTAGAATACATTTTTCCTTCTTTTAATTTAGCCCTAGAAAGATCGCTATGAATATTTATATAATCTCCCTTTTCCATACCCGGTCCAAATCTTGTATCCGTTACTACCAATTTTTTGCTTCCATTTGAATGAGGATCGTCAACTAATTCTTCTTGTAATTTGTTTTTCAATATAGTGAAACTAGAACAAAGCCACAAGATTCTATCGGAACCAGCCGCTACTTCACCACCCTCTTTTTCTACGCCATCCCTATTCAATTGCGCAGTCACTAGGGCTGGAATATCCCACTTAAGAGCAAAATTGTGAAGGCAAGTCATCATAAATCCCAATAATTGGGTTTCAGCAACATTTCTCTTTAATCCATCGTCATCCATCAACTTGATATAATCGTATATAACCAAACAAGGATTAGCCTGCCCATTATCATTAAGACCAACCTCTTTCACAATCCATCGTCTAGCATAAGATAATATCGCTTCCATTGATTGACCAGCAATATTACAGTGCGTGATCAACATATTTTTAAGTTGTTCTTTGCAAGATAATACTGCCTGATTTTCTTCTTCTATAATAGAAAATTTACCAGTTTCTATACGATTAGTTTCTACGCCAGAAACTAAACCTATTAATCTATTCATCTGAATAGCTTGGGTTAATTCTGTGTCCAAATATAAAACCGGAATACCCATATCTGCAACATTCCTTGCTATATTTAGACATATAAATGACTTAGCACCTTTCGGCCTTGCACCTATTACATGGATAGTTCCGCGTCTTAATCCACCACCTATGCAATGATCCCAATTTGTAAATCCCGTTGGAAGACCAACAATATCTTGTGGAGTTTCAGAAACTGCCTTAAGAGTTTCGTCTATTCCAGCGCATATTTGAGTCATTTCATTATTAGATTTATTTAAATTACCAGTAAATTGAAATATAGGTTCTTCTATTCTTTTAATTATATCGTCTATTTTTTCACTACCATTTACCGTATTTATATCTTCAACAATAGTTTCTGCACACTTAACAGCTTGCCTAGCTAGTGATAACTTGTATACACATGCAGCTATTGATTTTGTGTTCTCCTTAGTCGGTGATGCATCAAACAGCGCTTCAAGATAAGCGTATTCTTTTTCACCATCTTTTAATTTATCGTAATTTATAAATTTAGCACCAGCTATTATTGTGGGTATATCAAATTTTTCTATATTTTCATCGTGAACAAGATGTTTTATTATAGCAAATATTTTTTGATTCACAGAATAATGAAAATCTTTTGTACTTAATACATACTCTATATCAAGAAATAAGCCAGCCCCATGATTTAATATTCCGGACAAAACTGATCTTTCGAATCCGGGATCGTTTAATAAATTATTCTTTGCCATTTATTGCCTTTGTCAAACAAACTTTGCATCTCTGACCCATACTACTAGTTGGTTCAATATTTGATTCAAAATCATTACTACAAATAGAACATTTTGTCGTAAAAACTTGCTTTGGTTTTCTTTTGGGTTTGCTTATCGTATTCTTTTTATTCTTTTCTATTTCACTGGCTTTAGCTTCTTCTGTTACTGGTATTGATTCATTTCCATAAACACTTCTTTGTGGCACGACTTCCTTTTTGCTCTTTTTCGGTTCTTTAACAATCTTTTGTGGCGTACCATTATAATTTTCTTTCATATCGTATAAAGAATTTATACATTCTATAACAGATTCCCTAGTTAATACTTGACCAATTCCTACAGGCACATCTTCACCAGTTAAAAGCTTATAACCTTCTGCAATTTGCTCTAAATCACCATTCGTCAATCCGTCCCTTATTTTTTGAATAGGACTAGCCATTATGATTTCTCCAAATTACGTTGTCTTATAATATTCATTATTGCTTGACAGTAAAATTCTATGCGTCTTGTCATGTATGCTATTTTGGATTGTCTTAGCTCAACCTTTTGAGATAAAACTATTGATTTTGACTTATCCGTACCAAAGAATTTTGAACTAGAATATTTTATCCATCTTAAGAAGGAATCGCACTCATTAGACTTCTTTTGAAGAAACATTAGATATTGAGAAATAACAAAAGAATCTTCGACCAATTCCATAGTTTCTTTTAATTTAATATCTTTTATTTCTAATGAAAGTATTTCTTCCACCCTTTCTCTATTGACTTCTTTTACAATCAAGCCTATAGATTTCTCCCAATCAGAAAGTTGTTGTTCATAACTTTTATATTCAGCGTCAAAATTACTCATACCCTATCTCTACCATCTTGAAACCGTTAATGTCGCACCATTCCTTTTTACGTCTGTCGGTTAGCTGTTGTTTTTCAAATTCCTGTTTTGTTCTATGAAAAAATTTAACATGTTCGCTGTGCTGTCTGCCGTTTACTTCTATAACTATTTTTAATGCAGGAAGAAAGAAGTCTAAGTAAAACTTTTCTCCCTTTATATAAACTTCTTCGCAAATTATATCTGTGGGATATTCTTTAATCAATTCCTCTTTTATTTGTGTTTGGAATTTGGATTTAGAAAATCCATTTCTATCTATAAGATAATTTTTTATAATTACGTCTTCAAAATCACCATTTAGTAATCTTATTTTCATCTGTTATTTGTTTTCTGGAATAAGAATATTCCTAACTTCTTTTTCTAGAAGTTTTAGATTTTTATCATTTTCTTTTAGATATTCACAAACTTGACCTATTCCTTGTAATTTAACAGGCTCGCCTTCTTTTGTCTTAAACATAGGAATATTATACCAGCTACCAGCTTTTTCAATAAGACCTATATTCTCTGCGTTTATGACTATATCCTTTACTATATCAATTCCGTGTCCAAATTTTATAGGAACGCTACAGGGCAAATGAGGCGGTCCAAGTGCCGAACACTGGATAGCTATTTGTACGTCATGTCCCAATGGTGCATTAGTTCCGGTATCTTTATCCCAAAGCTTTGCCCAAGTACAATTTAACCAAACGCTAGTAGCGTATTGAATACCAACACCACCTTTTTCGATATACTTTTTTCCACCCGGATCACGATTGGTAATAAGTTGAGATATAAATATAAGAATTACATTGTTATTATCTACGATTTGTTGCATTCTTCTAAAGAATGACGAGAGAAGTTTTGGTGGACCACTCATATCCTTACTACTTCCTATAGCTTCTGCTTGTTCAGCCATAGTGCTTAACATAGCAAGCGAGTCCACAACTATAACAGCCTCTTTATTATCTTTTACTGTTCTTTCTAGAATATTAAGATAATCTTCAGCAAACAAGGCTCTTTCTTCTGTTGATTTTATTATATTAAGTTTCGAAATATCTAATCCGTTTATAGTCTGTAACAAGCTTTTTGAGCATCGTCTTTCAATATCAAAATAAAAAGCTGGTCTACCTAAGTCTATTGCATTCTTTAAAATCTGCAAACATATTGATGTTTTTCCAACTTTTGGTTTACCAGAAATTAAAGCTGTTACACCACTAGGTATTCCGCCAGATAACGCAATATCTAAAGATAGAGTTGTAGGAAGAATTTCTCTCTTTCTTTCTACAATATCATTTGCTGTACTTATAATACCTTTTCCGTATTCTCTATCTAAAAATTCGGAAAAACTTTCTGATTCTACACCTTTTTTCTTAGCCATTCTCTATATCCCTTATGGATGATAACTTGTTTTTCTTTTTACCGTCAACAAATTTTGAGTTTTTACTCATGTCTATTCCAATTTCTTCGACTTGTTTTGTACTAGATGATCTTTCTGATATTTCAGATATATAAGATTTCTTTGTGTTTAAAACTATTCTATCAATAGTTTTTTTTGCAGAAAGAGATTTTATATTCATTTTTTTAATTATTTGTATTAGTATTTTTTTAGCTAATGGCTGTTCTAGTAGATTAACTTTCATATCTTTATCTATTGGAGAATCAAAAGCCTTAACTAAGTTAGAAAACCCCTTAATCTCTCTTTTATATTTGTTAGACCAATACGTATTATCTCTCCAAAAACGCGGACCTAACTTCTTGTTTACGTTCAAACACACCGTTTCTATTACATAGTCTCTAATAGAAATCTTCAAACCCGGAGTGGTCGGGGAATCGAAAGTCTTTTCCATAAATTTATATGTTTTCTATTAAAAAGAATCCTGCGGTTTTTTTGGTTCTTTTTTCCTCTACAGCTACTTTGGCATTTTGATTTAACCATTTAAAGTAACAAACTTCGCCATCAAAATAACCAAATCCTATTAAATCTATTTCTCTTTGTGGACCAAGAAATGTTTTTATTTTCTTATATCCAAAACAATATCCCTTTTGATCTTTTGGACATTCATGTTTTTTACCATTTGGTTTTGTTACTGTTAAGCATTTTATACTTAGATCAGGATTATCTTTCATGAATCTAGATAGTCTAACCCAAGCGTGTTCCCCTTTTTCTCTTGTGTCTTGATGCACAATTTGTCCATTAGATAGTTCAGCAGAAAAATAAATTTCTGAACTATTTGGTATTTCGAATGATATCAAATCTGAATTGATCATATTAACCCCCGTTTTGAAAATATCTTTGGGCTATAACTAAGTTGGTTTTATTTTTACCTCTAAGAAAATTTACATAAGCCTCAAAACAAATTGGACCACATTGTTGTAATGAAAAAAACGGCTTTCCTCTTTCCTTATCTAGCTTAGATAGACTTTCACTTAGATTTAACGGATTAAACAAAAACCCTTCTGTTGAAACCGTGACCCAATACGAATTACCTATTTTTTGCGCTACCCATCTCTGACCGGCAGCGGCCTTTTTGTTTCCTTTATACGGAGTGCCATTAACATCAATATTTAAATCTGTTTTCTTAGCCATATTTTTTAAACTTTACTAAAATAGTTAAAGAATTCTCTCTTTCGTTTTCATATTCTAGAAAAACGTTTTCTTGACCAGCGCCAACATAAAATTGACCTTCTACAGTTAATTGTTCTGTTGTATTACACTTCGTACAAATAACATCTATACTGATCTTAGACGGTTTAATATTTTGATCTATCAAATCTTCGTTAGTCTTAGTTATCTGAAAGTCTACCAACCCGTTACCGCATTGGCAACAAGTCACACATTTAGTTCCTCTATTTTTCAATCCCAACATTATATACATTCTCCATTTATATCACCGGATTCAAGAATAATAATTTCATTATCGCTGAATGTTTCTTTCGTGTAATTTTTATTGTTTATGTCGCAATCAATACACGGCTTACTACTTGTTGCTAATTCAACCATCCCGGTGTCTTTACAATATTTGCATTTCGGTTTTTTGTTCACAAACTCTGCCATATTATACCAAAAAATCATTTATTTTTTATCCGCAAAAAGACCTATTTTTTTAACAAAGTCCGATAATAAATACTTGTGCCTGACATTGAAGGGTCCACCATTGCTAGTCTCGTATTCTATTAGGTCTTTGATTTTTCTTTGGGTATCTGGGTCGGCCATGCTAACAGCTTTTGTTACAAGCGTAAGTAGATTATTACTACTTCTAGACTTGAAGAAATATTTTATTAATCCAGCTATAACTATAAGGAATATAAGTGTAATTACACCCATTCCTATAACAACCCATCCAGCACCACCAAACTTTATAGTTCCGCGATTTTCTAAGATAGAATTATTCACTTCTTGTTTGAAATTGTCTATGTTCTCTGCGACAACTCTCATGTCTGCTTTTTGTTCTACTAATTTTTCTAGTCTATTAAGATTGTTTTCGACAGAGGCTATCTTTGCTTCCGCTTTAACAGCATCTTTACCCACACAACCAATTATGCACAACGCTTTTGGTAATGTAGCCATAACTATACATAATGTTACAAATTGCAATGTCCAAAAACTACGATCTTTTAACATTTTTTCTACCTTCGAATACATTGTTAACTAGTCTATCCGCTAGTTTATTGTGGCTTCTTGGCTCCCATTTTATGCTATAATCATCAAAACTTTCTAATAATTCCCAAACCTTATCCCTATGTTTTTTAAGGTCTGGGTTTGTACATTTGAAACTCTCATTCACTTGTTTCACAACAAGTTGTGAGTCCATTATTATATGGACAATCTTTACTTGTTCCTTAATACATCTCGCAAGACCCTCTATCAACGCTCTATATTCTGCGACATTAGAAGTCCCATCTGACCCGCACCGTTTGGACCCTTCGAAATATATTTCTTTTTCATTCTGCGGATTAAAAGCTAAATATCCTAGAGCCATTTTACCGTTTCTTATTCCGCCATCTGTTCTCAACAAAACTTCGTTCATTTATCTTATTCCGTTCGGATGACAAATCTCCTTGAATTGACAATAATTGCACTTATTAGTATTAGGAGTTTTTTCAAAATAATCTTCATCACCCCTATTTTCGTGCGCTTTAACAAGTAATGGGTATTCTTTCTTTATTATTGCTACTTGTCTATCTATTTGTTTTCTTGTTATTTCTATCATTGGTATAGAAGTTTCTGGGGCTTCGTGGAAAAATCCAAGAAATACAGGAAGTATAACCAAGTCTTCTACATTTTTAATCCATCCCTTTTTCAAGGCATACATAGAATAAGTAACAACCTGATCTATAATATCCTTGTTTGGTTTTCCTGTTTTCCAATCAACTATATACACAAGACCTTCGTATCTAAATGCACAGTCTAGCTTTACAGAGACTTCTTCACCAGTTTTCATTAAGAACTTCTGAAATTCTTCTGCCTCTATCCAATCTTTATCGTCTAGATTAGACATTAGACCAAAAATATAACACTCATAAAATGCTTCGATACACCTTAGAGCCTTGTCTTTATATCCCTGTAATCTTTCTTTTGTTGGTGGTTCGTTATAATAATGCTCAAAAAAATTAATTTTCTTAGGATTTGATTTCCAATCTTTTTTAGTAGATTCAGTCCATCCTTTTCTTAGTTGTTCTAAGACCTTTTCTTTTGAATCTTCTATCGTTGGCCATATTCCAACTTTCCTGAATTCTTTTATAGCCTCTTCTATAACATTATGAACGACTGTTCCCACGAACATAGGAAAAGTAGTCATGTTTTTAAGTCTATAAGCCAGTTTCTTTTCTTCTTTAGCATTATTGAGCCATCCTTCCCAAGAAAGATAGTAATTAAGATAATACTTTCTGGCACATTCTCTAAGTGTCTTTACCCTTGACTCACTCCATGCATATGTTTGCTCTAAATTACCCATTTAACACCTTACCATACTTTTTCTTATAAGATTCTAAAGATTCTTTACACAGACTAATTCCGGGTTGACTAGCATAAGCACCGCATTCTAAACATACATGGTCATCGTAATGCCTATGACCTTCTGGATAATAATCAATCCATTGAAGTCTTATGGTATTGATATTACTTTTGCAAGGTCTGCAAGTCATGTGACTTTTACTCGCTTCGCTCATATATACTTCCTAACTAGGCCAATACACTAAAACTTTTTTACCATCCCTTTTGGCGTAATTAACGGTATTAAGAGTACCAGTTGATTTACCATCCCAAAAGGCAACGATTATATCAGAATTATCTACTATCAACTTGTTTCTATCAAAATATATTTGATTCCCGATTTCTCTATATCTTTTTCTGTCTGGCTCAAATTTTTCAAATTCTATACTGTTTTCTTTAGCGTATAGTTCGGCTAAACTGTCTGCTCCATCAGCCCCACCACTATTTATTTTACGACAATTATAAATTGGTTCTCCAGAAAATGTTGCATATCCAAAAAATAAATTATCTAATGCCATTTTCATGTATTCATAATTTGTAAAATCTCTTGATCCAACTATTCCAAATCTTTTTGGACTACATTCTTGTTTGTGATTATTGAATGCGTAAGTTGGAATATTGGTTTTACAAAACGGACATTGATGACAACACGGAACACAATGCATTATATGTTCTGGATCGTCATGACAAGAACAATGACATTCACTATTATTTCTACAACAACCTAACATTATTTTGATTCTCTCAATTTATCTAATATATGATTAGCAAAACCCAACATTGCAGAGTATGTTTCTCCATCAATTTCCATTAAAGTAAGGGGATGATTTGGGTGCTGATCACCTATCTTACCGAGTAATTTCATGAGATGCGGACACATACATCCATATAAGTCGTGAGCCATTTCTTCTATATCTTGAAGACTATTATTATAGAATATATTATTTGACATTATTTTAATTCTTTTATAAAGATAACTTTTCTATCTAAACCTACAAAAGCTATACAGTTGCCATAAATATCTTCAAACCATCCTAACCAACCAACATCATCAGGATTTTTATATCTTTTAAACATTTGAATATTTCCATTGTTTATTGTTTTTTATTTTAGAAATTTGTACTCTATGGATATTGAATATTTCTGAAATTTCTTGTTGTGTTAATTCCCCTATCAATTTTTTTATAATTCTTACTTGCCAATTATTTAATTTTGATGTGCCGCATCTTTCTCCGTTATTATCTGTACCATGAAATATTTTATCTAATTCATTATTTTTATGAGTATCAAATCTTAAATTATTGAGTTTATTGTTTGTTTTATTACCGTCATTGTGACAACCTTCCATACCTTCCGGACATTTGCAAATAAAATTTTCTAATACCAGTCTATGCACTTTATGATTTTTTCTTTTATTATTTTTCGATAAACTAACATAGAAATATCCTTGACCATCTAAGCAGGGAGCTATGATTCTTTCCATTCTGCATCTATAACCAATTAATCTTTTAATTCTTCCTAGATTAGATATTTCGTATAATCCATCGTAATTTTTTATTGGTTTCCAAGTCTCATTCATTTTAATTTACCAATGATATTGCTTCGTCTATTATTTCTTGATTTTTAATAGTCCCGGAAGAAAAATGTATTATACTTGGATCATTTTGTTTTATTCTGGTGTACCATTCCTTAACGTAGCCTATTCCGGAAGAGTATGGGTGACAATTGTATTCATTAGAATTCAGTAATATAACTTTGTATTCAGGATTGTTCTTTATCTTTGTTATAGTTTCTGATAGAGACTTTTGATCCCTGCATGGGGTTTCAACACCATAAACATCTTGGTGTTTTTGCCATTGTAAAATGAAATCTAAAGCTTTTACGTTATTTTTTTAATTTAGGAATCCCGAACTTCGTTTTTTGGTTTGTTATTTTTTTTTTTTTTTTGTTTAAACATA
>Ga0137320_1000078_pt1 | contig 21301 bp, 52 predicted proteins | sample EasRivERMZT366_2_FD_104754 | JGI IMG/M metagenome (GOLD analysis project Ga0137320, IMG submission 104754) | Soil microbial communities from meander-bound floodplain in the East River, Colorado, USA - East River MetaG ERMZT366_2 | ecosystem: Environmental > Terrestrial > Soil > Floodplain ...
AAAGTTGTTAATTAATCATTAATAGTCAAACTATGCAGAGTTTTTTGAACATCATATTTAATTTGATCTGTATAAAAAAGAGATGTGTTTTTTTCTCCAAGAGTAATTTTTCCTTTGGAATAATCAAGTTCAATTTGATTTTTAACTTGTTCAACTTTATTCACAACCATTTGAAGAATATCAACTTTTTTCACTTTTATCTCCTGGTAATAAACTTTCTTGAATTGTTTCTAAACCTTTATTAGAAAAAATAGCTTTTTGTCGCCTCAGATGATGTTCTATAATTATACGGTTATTTTTGGTATTTGTCAATAATTTTTTTACAGGTGTATACTTTTGATACTTTGTTAATTTAATTTCATAATCTTTCATTATAGATACAATAAAAGATAAATCTTTAACTAATAACTTAGCTAATTTGTAACTTTTAAGATTGTGTGTGCTCATCGTCTAATCCATAAATAAATCCATGTTTAGAAGTTAACACAACAGGTGTATTATACATATAATATGGATCATTAATATGCAAATCTATAATATTAATACCTTTTATTAAAATAATTGGAAAATTATGTAAAATTCTATAATGTTCAATTATTGTATCTTCTTTTGAATATGGATAGATTATCAAAGTTTTACCCACTTAACAGATTCTTGAGCTTCCTTGATGCTAAGTCCACCAGCATATGTAATCCCACTACGTAAAGCTCCGGTATAGTGTTCAACAACTTGTTCCACTGATTCACTAATTGGTAACAAAATTGTTGTACCTTCTGCACATGTTCCGGGTTTTAAACCACCCTTCCAATCATTTTGAACAGTTGCACTGGCCATTCCGCTATATACTTTAAAAGTACCATCTAGGGTATACTGAATCGGGGCAGCGCTTTCTGGTGTTGCAGCAAATACACTTCCAATCATACAAGCATTTGCACCAGCAATAATAGCTTTAGTAAAATCACTAGCTTGACGAATACCACCACAACTAATAATGGGTAAATTTAATTCTTTTGATGCGCTTTGAAATCTTTGTATTACAGTCCATTGTCCTTCAACACAACCAGCAGTATCTTTAGTTTTACAGGCAGCGCCGTTGGCAATGCCAATTTTTACAGCATCAGCAAAATCTCTTACTTCCCTCATCATTTCAACATTATTAGTATTTCCAACCACAACTTTAACTTCAGGATATATAATCTTTATCCATCGTCCTAATTCAATGACAGCATCACTGTATCCATGTGCGATATCAATAAGACAAATGTTACCACCGGCAGTAATCATTTCATTAACTCGATCTTTATATTCTCGGCCAACTCCAATGGAAAATCCAACCCACTGACAAGTTTTAGCCACTTCTTTAATTTGTTCTATTTGTTGATCAATAGACTGTGCTCTATGAAGAAAGGCCATTCCACCCAATTCATAAATCTTTTTATAAAACTCAGCATTAACTACTGTAGACATATTAGCAGCAATTAATGGAGTAGGTCGAATTACTCCGCGAATAATTTCGGATGAAGTGTCAACATCTAATCTAGATGATGCTTTATTTTTCTTTTGATAAATAGCAATATCATTAAAAGACAAAGAACGTTCTTCAAATTGAAATACAGACATGCATCCTCTTAACATTTATGGGGGTTAAATCCGGGTGGATTATCGGGCCAATCTTTATTATTACATATTAAACAAGGAATACCAGGACCAGGACAATCCTGATTATGTTGGAAGGGTTCGTTGGGATGTTTTTCACATACCCAACGATACCCTTGACACATACATTTAAATTTGACAATATTACTGGGCAAGCATCTTATCAAACTTATCACCGAAGTTAGCGTCATGCTTAAGCTTCTTAAGATTCTCACCAGTCATGAGTTCACCATTAAGCCAATAACACACAACTTCATCATTTAAAAGACCAACAGCTTCATTCTTTAGAAGTGCTTCACGAACTTCATTAGGAATCTTAGTTAGATAGGTAACCGCTGGTCCAAGAGGATTGTGTAGAAAATTCTTAAAATCAAAATTAACTACAAGACTTTCAAGATCTTGTTGTTCTGGATTAGGACATTTTTCTAGAAATTCCTTCTTGACAGTAAACTTAAATAAGTTATCTTTATCATTGAACGTATAGGTCATTTTTATCTCCTTAGTTTATTTATACATTATAACAAACTGTTTATTAAAAGTCAACTATTTAAAATCATATAAAATACTATTTTTGTCTATAATACCACTTTCATCATTTCCATAAGCATTGTTAAATGTTATTACACTTATACAAAATAAACCGGATACAATTAAACAAACTTTATATTCATCTAAATTACTAAAATTAACTTCAAAAAATGGTAATCTTATTTCAGACATACATATTCCCAATATTCTTTAAATGAACCTATAAATGTTTCACTGCTTGTACCTGCATATCGTAGAGAAATTAAATTAAACCATTTACCATTAATAAAAATATTAAATGCATTTATATCTTTTCTTATATTTCCGTCTTTTGGTATTTCAATGTATTTTTTCATGGAATAAAAACAAATTTTCCAGGTAATTGACTTAGGAATTTTTTATCTTTATTACCATTCTTTGCAATCACCCAAAGAATATTATTTTTATATGGCTTCCTTGGTAAATCAAAAAAACCATCCGTTAAAATAACAGCTAAGTCCGGGTTCTTTGCTTTGATAAAATCTAATGCTGGTGTTGGATCTGTTCCACCGGCTTCAATATCTTTATCCTTTAATCTGCTACCAACTCTATATTTCTTAACACTATAAAGTTGAGTATGCCAAAGTCCCATCCAACATTTCTTTTGACCAACTTTTAGAAAATTATCAACCACATTCATAAACTCATTTATTTCAGTATGGCTAATGCTACCGGATGTATCTGCTAAGAAATAAGCGTTTGGAATTTGACCAACTTTGGTACCTTTAGAAAGATAACCATATCTCTTATTGGGTTTATGCCAAGTATATTCTCTATCTAACATATTAAGAGATTTCTTAATGGTGCTCATTAGAATTTTCTTATAGTTCATATCTCCAATATTAGCTTCGATTTGCTTAAGAAGATCTTTAATAAAATCTGGAATTTGACTGTGTCCATATACAGTTTTTTCAACGGTGCGTTCCAAAGTTGCTTTCATTTCTTTTAGCATTTCCTTTTTTTCATCTTCACTTAGAGCGTCAAAATCATGTTGATCAATAGTCTGTCCTTCATTTCCGGCATATGCTTTATAAATGTCTTTATTACTATTATCTTTAGTTTCATCAATCAATTTAAAATATGTTTCAAAGTTTTTAAATTTAGGAAAAGGTTGTCCGTCTTTAGTTTTCCAATCATTAACATTGATACCTTTACCAACACATTTCTTATTTTTACAAGGTTCGATTTTTGAAAGTTGATCCCTACAAGCATCACATCCATTGGGCAATCCTTTAATATATTGATTGATTGCCATATCCATAGCAAGATTAAGTTGAGTTTTTTCTTTGGTGTCAATCATTCGTACATCTAGAATATGTTTATGTAGGATATGTAAAATTTCATGAATAAGAACAGCTTCTTGTTCTGTTCCAATCATTTTTTTATAGAATGACTCATTGATATACATGAAGAACTTATTGATTTTCTTATCGAATGATACTCCCATAGTAGGAATAGAATCTGTCATACGAATATTAATCTCTTGAAGAAGAAGCGCATAAAATGGTTCTTTTCTAAAAAGATTAAAAATTGCTTTCTGAATATCCTTAAGCACAACTCACCTCTAAATAAGATAATATCATATTATAATAAAGAAGTCAACAAACGGTCAACAGCTTCTTTATTAGGGTTGGGAACGTATTTAGGCTGGCTACCCCCATTTACCCACTCCCGGTATCTCCCTGCGTCCAGTTCGAGTATCAGAATGGCACCTAAATTTTATATGGTAGCGGTGCTGGGAATCGAACCCAAAAATCTCCAGGTTATGAGCCTGGCATGAAACCATGTCACTCCACCGCAAACTTTTTTAATCCTTTAGATTCGAAGCAAAATGCTTCTGCACCTTTGGATACTTATCGGTCAATTGTTCCAAGAGCTTAGTATTCTTAGTGACATACTCAAGTTCTCGAATTAGGGTTGTGCCTTGGTCAGCAGGGATAACCAACACCACCTTTGACAACAATTCAAGATCATCAACCTTTTCATCAATTAGGGACTTGATGGTAAGGGCAATGTAACTTGCTTTGTAATTAGAGGGATCGCTATATTTCTTAAGCATCTCAATAGATTCTTTGATATTCCGCTTAAGATCACCGTAAAGAATCGGATATTCTTTATGGATGAAGTTATAAAAAGCCCTTCCAGTATTCTTTCCTAGAGTACTTTCAAACACTGCATATTCTTGTTCTTCATCCTCAAAGCCAGCTTTCATTGCCGTATTGAGCTTTTCTAAGGTTCGTGGTGCAATGTACTTATTACCATCAACATTGCCAACATCTTCAGGATTTACATAAGTCCAAAGACCGCTCTCCACAAACATGATGATGTATCTGTTCCAGTTTGCAGCTTTGATATACTGAAGAAACGATTTTTTATCATAGGATAGTTCAAAGATTTCAACACGATCCTTAAGAGCAGTGTCCATAGTATTGACATCATACATTTCATTTTCAGGGTTAATAGCGGAAACGATGATGGCTTCTTCGGGAAGCGTATAATTAAGAATCTTACGATCAGTTAGCAATTGCATGAATGCGTTCATAACTGAAGAACTACCACGATTGATTTCATCAAGGAAGATAACCCACTTACCTTGAATGGGCCAAATTTCAGGCGTGGCATACTGCATACGTTGGCGTCCATCAACATTGTGAATGATGGGATACCCAACCACTTCAGGGGCTTCAATAAGAGCAGCACGAAGGTCTAGAACCTGATATCCGCGCTCTTTAGCCCAACCCTTAACTAACGCACTCTTTCCTAATCCGGCATTACTGACGAATAGAGGATTATACACATCTCCATTTTTACGGGCACGAACGGCAAGATCCAAAATTCCGTGTACTTGACTTACTTTCAATTTTAACTCCTAGTTAATTTTATAGTTTGATTATAAGTCTTTTATTATTTTTTGTCAATGCGGTTTTTATAAATTTTTTATTAATTTTCTTTAAATCTTCTTTTTTATAAGAAATTGATATCATAATCTTGTGCCCATCCCCCCGCACTAAATGTTTTAATATCATAAAGACTATATGTTGAACGACCACCTTTAAATGCAATATAAAATCCTATATAATAATTTGTTGATGGCATACTTGATTTATACCAACCTATTTTATTAGAAAGTCTTTCCAAAAACCACTCCTGTTAATGATATTTGTTTTACCATTTGTTCCGTATTCAAATTTTACTAATGAAACCCAATGTTTTCTAAAATGAAGATATAAATGACTTTCTTTTAAATAATATTTTTTACTTGGGTTCGTTTCTGATGGAATTTGAAACCATTTCATAATTTTATAACCGTATATACTAAATCACTAGGGCTATAAATTCCTGTTTGATTTTTAAATGATATAATATTAAGTAATAAGTTAGGAACAGAAATAAAAATTTGATTATAATTTGTTAATATATAAGTCATAGAATTTTTTCAATTTGTTCGATATATTTTTTAGAATCCAATAATAACAAGCACTTATAGTCGTCGTAATAGCATTGAGTGAAAGAAAAGTTGTAGGTCCAGTTCATATTACTTTGGCAACCAATACAATTCAAACATTCTTTTTTTACAACAACCGGATAACAGGCATGTCCTTTAATATCTTTACGATAAGGCAATCTATGTTCTGGATTGACTGATGTAAATCCATAAACAATTGGTAAATCATCATCTACGGTGGCGGCTAAATGTAATAAACCATTATCTAAACCAATAACACATTTACTTCCCTTCATAATCTTTGCTGCTTCTAGTAAATTAGTTTCACCAATAAGATTAATTCCTTCATTTAGTTTAATTTCTGGATCATAATTTGCGACAATAGTATGAGGGCCGCCAGTGGATGTTGCTTTATTACCAAGAAATACAACTTGATAGCCTTTAGATTTTACATAGGTAATAATTTCATTAATATGCTTTCCTAAGAATATTCGAGTTTTAGAGGTAAAGCATGGTGGTATGACAACATATTTTTCTGGCAAATCAAATTTAGAAATATCAATATCATCCACTGGTAATTTTAAATAATTTTTATATTTATCTTCAACTTGTGTATAACATAATACAGAAAATGCGTGTTCTGTCATATGAGCAGCAAGATTAGTGTATTTATGAACACTAAAAGCTCTGGCTTGTAAATTCTTATTGTATTTCTTTTTTAATTGGGTGTAGTCACGAATAATAAGTCGTGGAGATTTTGGAAGCATTCTTTCAGCTAGAGGAATAAAATATGTAGGAACCCATACATGTTGAAAAATATGTTCATGAAATAGATATGTATAAAGAACGGGACTTATTCTAGCAATTTGATCCCCTAGACCGCCATCCTCAAAAGATAATGTTAACATGTGTAATACTTTGATTTTTAATATTATTCCTATACATTGTTAACTACCCCCTTTCTTTGAATGGAGTTAAAAAATTGTTGATTAATCTTAACAAGCACAATGACATTCCCAAGTTCTTTGTCCTGCTTTTATAACATCACTAATCTTGACAACAACAAGAGTGCCAAACTTTTGTCCAACCAAATTTTTTAATTCAGGCATAAACCCTCAACACCTTATAATTACATGCACTATCTTTTCTAAATATACCATAGGTATTATTAAAAGTCAACAATCCTATTGTGTTATTTGTGTCTAAGTTTAACAACCCCACATTACTATACCACTTTTCATACCCAGACCAATATGATGTCACCCACTGTTTCATAATTTTATCCAACCATGTTTAGTATAATTAAAACTAGTGTTTACAGTATCAAAGCATACTAATTCAACAAAACACATTTTAAATACCATATCTACACATCCTGAAGTTATACCACCTTTATTTATATATAAAATGTCATACACCAAATCTTTGAACACATTTTGCTGCATCTTCATTAGCTCTTTTTAAACATTTCTTTTTATCCCATCCTAAACAATGATGGTATACTAATGAAGCTAGAAAGGCATCTCCTGCACCAGTTACATCAATAGTGTTTACCTGTTGTGCTGCGACAAAGACAAATTTTTGTTTTATTTTTGATAATACTCCAACGGCTCCTTGTGTAATAATAGGCCAATGGCAGTATGTACCTAGAAGTCCAATAAGGCGATCATAAAAATACATACCACCACCCTTAGTACATAATGTTATTGCTTCGGCTTCTTTTTGATTAGCTTTAATACAATATACATCTTGATATTGTATTGCTAATTTAAATTTATCAGGGTCAACAAATATATTAGCTTTGGTATGTTGTTTTAAAAATTTGATTAATTCTTTTGGTTCTCCAATAACGTTTTTTCCATAATCTGAAAGAATAATTGCGTCAAAAGTTTTCAATTGTTTAATGTATTTTCTTTTGTTTAATTCTTTTACAATATTAATAGGACTAACATATTCATAATCATTTCTTGAAATATAAATATTATCTACGCAGGTACGTTGTTTTATAATTAAAGGTAATCCGATATCAAAATGTTTCCAATTCATTAAATTTTTTATTCTATCTTTAAAAATATAATAATTTTTATAGGGTGCATAATATTCTTTAGTATCTTTGCTTTTAAAAAAAGTCCAAAGAGTCGGTTCACAATATTTTTTTAATTGCACAGCAACATTTGCAGCCATACCAACTTTATACTGTTCATGTTTAACTTTAAGCACTGGTATAGGAGCTTCTGGTGCAACTCCATGAACGGTACCGTATATTGTATGGTCTAGGCAACAGTCCCCTATGATTAAAATATTAGGTTGTTTCTTTTTCATTTAAACTTCTCCTATAAGCAACTAAATTATTTAAATAAACAAACCAATCATAAAAAGAAAGATTAGATTTAGCGGTATTACATATAGTACAACATGTAACACAATTTTCAATTATATAACCAATATTATTATGTTTTCTATCAATACCATTATACTTTAATGTGTGTTTTCCTCTATGAAATTTATGAATATTGTTTGGAATAGAATTACAATAAAAACAATTATTAAAAATTAATTTATAAAATTCTTCTTTTGTTAATTTAAAATCTAAATTTCTTCTCTTAGCTCCCGCTTTATAAACAGCAAATTTTTCATTTCTTAAAATTTGTTCAGGGGTTTGTTTTTTCTTTATAAATATTTTTTGTTTAGCTTGAATGGCTTTTCTAATACCGATAGTTTGAAGATGTCCACAACTTCTTGTATTACCTGTTGTTAAATAGCATCCCACAATTTCTTTTTCTTTTCCACATTCACACCGACAGAGATATATTCGTCTAGAGCCTCTTTTGCCTTCATTTTTAGTATAAGAATAGTTTATAACGGTCAATAAACCAAACTTAGTTCCGGGATTTAAAATTGATTTAGATTGCTTCATATAATGATTTGTTTCCAGGTATTGCTATATCCACCTTCATCTTTATAGAAATAAAAATTTATAATACTAATTCTACATTCCAATGAATTTAAAAAAATAACTATTTCACAAATTCTATCGTTATTTTTCCAATCATTACCTTTAAGTGATGTGGGATATTCAAAAATCATACATGTTTTCCACCACGCATGGTATCTACAATAAATTCATTATGAAACATATCACCATTAAATTCTATTATTGGACAAATAAAAACTTCGCTTGAAGAATGAACATTACAAAATACTACATAACCAACGGCTATAATTCTATAAGTCACAATATTTCCTTTATGATACCATTTTCATGACTATAATATATTGTATTAAGTCCAATGGATTTAAGCATCTTCTGACACCATTCACACGGTTTACTATTTCCCATGCTACCATCTTTCTTTTCACGATATACATATACAGAACATTTAGAATAATCCATTTGTCCTAAAGAAAGTACAGCATCAAATTCAGCATGGGTTGATTTGAATTGGTGAAATGATTTTGGATGGGTTTTAGATTTATTAAATCCAACTGAAAGTACTCGATTTTTATAAGTAATTACGGCACCGACTTGGTGACTATGATGATCACTATTCTTAGCTACACGTTTAGCCAATTCGATGGCGTGCCTATTCATCTAGATATTATAACAGATTTGATTATAGTGTCAAGATTTTAGTAACTCTGGCTTTTGCATTCACATTAACTACTTGATCTGCAATATACATATTTTCTAATGAAAAAGGTTTGTACACATTTTTAAAACTAGTAATGCTTACAATAAAAATTGTGTCTTTTTTGTCAGTTTTAATTACTAAAGACACATAATGGTCATGCCACATTGAAAAATAACATTTCATAATTTTAAAAGTTCTGTTAATTTATCTGTATCTATTTCAAAATAATCAATTAAACTTAAATTTACATTGTAATTAAGAAAGTCCATTAAAAAAATTTGATTTTTATTTAACATAACATATACATCACTACCTTTACCTTTATCTTCTTTATAAATATCTCCAAAATAACATATCATCTTGTAATGTCCTTAAACCAACGTAATATAAAAAATTGTCTATCTTCTATTCTATATTGCTTCTCACATAACAAAGCTGAGAATAAATTTTCTCCAACCTTCTTATTAAATCCTAATATACCCCAAGCCCAACCAATTCTTAAGGAAGGTGACTTTTCCATTATAATATCATAACCATCACTATTTCTTAACATTCCCCATTTATCACCATCAGTAACCCAATGCTTAGCTATAGCAAATGATTTATGATTTTGTAAACTTTTTTTAATATTGACTAAAACATTTTCATCTGACCATCTTGTATCTGGAAGTAATAGTATATTAGCATCTCCCCAGTGGTCTTTTGCTTTAAGTATTGTATTAGGCCATTCTCCTTCGGGCTCAATGACTACATATTGTACATTTTGTTGTTTACAATATTCAATGAGTTCTATTTTCTCTTTTCTAACAATTACCAATGGTTCTATGTTATATTTTTTACATATGTCTAAATGCCATTGAATTAATGGTTGATTTGTACCAGGATCGATTATAAGCTCTTTAGATTGATGGGGTAGCATACCAACCCTAGTTCCATAACCACAAGCTGGTATAAGGGCTTTTATTCGCATCTTATATATTTTCCAAAAGAATAATCCCATTTAATATCATCATAAGTTGTTCTTCCTGTTCTAAAAGCATAAAATCCATATAATGAAATAGCATTATTGCTACCTACTTTACGAATATTTTCATATGCTCCAGCTTGTTGATAATTTATCCAAAAGTATATCATAATATATAAATTAATTTAATAAATGCATGATTGTCGCTTATTCTTTTACCATGTTGAAAAAATAAACAATTAATTGAAATGTTATTTACTCTAAAAAATACACCATTTGTATTATTATCTAACCAAATGGCAAAACATTTATTCATAAAGGTTTGCAATCTCTTTTATGTACCAAATCTATTTCTTTGCTAAAGGTAACTATATCAGTTCTAGTTAAATATTGTTTATATTCCCAATACTGACGGCAAAAATAAACTCCATAATAAGTAATATTATACATCATAATGAATATCTTTCCAATATTGCAAATAATCGTTTGCTAATCTGTATTCTAATGCTAAAAGAGTTACTAAATTGATGTCTTTTCTAGATCCAACATTTTGTTTAATTAATAAATATGGACCAGCACTATGTGCCTCTCTTAAAAAATTATCATCTAATTTAATATTTGTAATAAAAGTCATAATTTTTGTGGAATTCTTGTTCCCCATTTATTCTTTTCTTCAATAAAATAGGTAGGTGGAGTTGTATGTGAATCACCACGAAAAGTTATATAATTAAAAGAACCGCCTTGATAGAAATACATAAAATGTATATAATCTTTACTAAACCACCATGCAATTATTTTCATAGTCTATCATTATAATGTTTTAAAAATTGAAACCAATCGTTTGTTGCTTTATATCTATTTTGATGTTTAGATACTAATTCTTCTTTACCTTTTTCTAAACCATCGTAATGATATAATACTAAAGGAGATTGATCTTTCATTTTTTTATTAATAAAATCACATCCTCTATTAACAGCATTATAACTTGCTACATTATATCCCAAGTGTCTACAAATGTAAACATTATCTAACATTGAAAAACAAGTACTAAACCAAAGTTGATCAACAAATTCAATATCTTTTACTTTACAATAATTCTTTGTTTGTTTATCAACCCATTCTAACCATTTAATAACTTTAGGAGTATTTTTAAAAGCAATGCAATCAGCATTTATTTGACCATTAAAAACTACTTGTATATTGTTTCCATATAAATGTTCATCTGGGTATGGTTCATGGGTGTACATTGTCACAAAACATTCATTAGTGTCTAATGCTTCCACACATTCTTTTGGATAAGCAAACCATTCTGTATCTGCCCCGATCAAAATCACTTTCTCATAGCCTTTAGAAAAAGCATCTAAAACTGCTTGAGGTCTTATACTGCAATGTTTATATAATTCATTAGTATATATAGTGTTGTTTAACCAATGGGATACATATTCCACATTATCTATACCATGTTGGTAGGTTATTCCGGTATAATAAAGAATGCTATCTATATTTGATAGATGTTTTTGAATGGATGTTTGTAATATTCTATATTTATTTAAATATTCATCAGAAGCCACTGCTATGCAACAGGTTTTATTCATGAACTGTTTTCCATAAAGAATCTGAAGTTATGTCATCGTAATCTAATTTTCCTTTTTCTTCAAATTCAATAATATTAATGTGCCATTTTTTTCCTTGTATTTCAACAAAATGTAATTGAAATGTATTATACCACCAAATCATTTTACTTCCCATAAGGGTCTTTTAATTTTTTGTAGCACTAAAACAATTTGACAATCTCCAACACAATGTTTTTCTGGTGGTATTGTATAATCATATCCACTATCACCATCTTCTAATAATTTAACTCTGTAACTGTTTGCGGGTAGAGTATCTTCTATTTCTTTTAATAAAATTGAGGGGGTGAAGAATATTTGATGATCTTCGTTGTATCTACTTGGTTTGTTTAATTTCTTTTCATAAAGATCGCGATGAGGTACAGCTATTATTAAATGTCCACCTTCTTTTAGTACTCTCATCCATTCTCTAAGTACTGGTGAACGATCTTTTATGTGTTCATAAACATGACTATTATAAACATAATCAAGATGATTATCTTCAAAAGGAAGATTAATACCATTATATCCTGGTGTATTCTTATTTATACCAATTGTATCTGGTAATATTGGAACAGTATTTGATATATATCCATCAAATCCTAATTCACAACCTAATCCTGACATATATTTATCAAAAAAGCCACTTTCTATTTTTTGAATATAGGTCTTACTAGATTCTTCTCCAACGCGTCTTTCTCTAATATTTGGTATATCTATGTATTTCATAAATTGATAATTTTAAACCATCCCATTTTTATAGCTGTTCCTGTATCAGAATTCAGATCCCATTTATTAAATTGAATGATTTGAATTCCCCATCTTTTATATACAATAGAAGCTAAAGCCTTGGGATTTTTTTTAGAAACATTTTTCATATTAGATTTTGAAGGAATTTCAAATTTCATTAGCACCACCAACTTTGAAATTTTCTTTTGAATAGATGGAAAAATCTATTGATGGCTTTCTTACGTCTTTTCTCTTCTAGGTTATAAATAGCAACTCGTTCTTTTCTCTCTTGTTTTTTATCTGCTTTAGTTTTAACATTTTTACGATGAAAATTCATTTGATATAAATCTTTATCTTTAATTTTCTTTGAAGTAGTCCACAGTTTACCCCATTTTTTATTATGAGCTTTTTCTTCTTCCTTACACCAATCATCTTCCATGATAGCTTGTATAAGATTTATACATTCATTTAGATATATTTCTTTTTCTTTTCTACCGCCAGTGCTACATTCGTTATTATGTTTTTGATATTTCTTAAGCCATAGTTGAATTATTTCTAATAACCAGTGATAATCAAAATCTCTAGATGTAAACAACCATTTACCATACCATCGAAGGTTTTCAAAAAATGGTCTAATATGTCTTAAACTATCAAAGTTCATATTGTTTCCAATCATCTGTAAATCCCCACATACTATAAGGATATGAATATTTAAAATTTATTAAATCATACATCTTAGGATAACCTACTCTGGTAAAAGCAACTATAGGAATTGCTTTGCTTTCTTTTTTAATTTTATAATGAAATATCATATTTATCATATGATTTTAAATTTCGTTCTTTATCTTTAATATCATGTCTAACAAATCTATCTTCATAGAATTTAAGAATATTTATAAAGGAAGGATATTGACTTTCTAAATAAACAAAAGATTGATAACCAATTATTGATGATTGAACTCTATGTATTAAAAAAGTCATTTAATAGTTTCTTATTCTTCTTTAATTTATAATTGAAGCAATTACTCATATCTGTAACAACTTCAAACCGTCTACTGACTTTATATAATTTTTCCAATAAACGTTCTTTATTATAACATCCCTCTGTAAAATTTTCAACTAAAGAAAGTCCGTCATCTTCATTAAAGAATACAAACACTCTATCTCCTGGACTATATTCAGCAGTTCCAACCGCTTCTAGTAGTTTTCTTTCATTTAAACGTTCGGAATTATATACTTTATCGGTAAGGGTTTTTTTACTACTCCATTGTTTAATATTATCTTTTGTAATAGTGTATATTTGTTTGACATAACTATTGTATACTTCTAATACATCTTGTTGCCTATCTTCTATTAAACATTTAACAGTTTCATCTATGAATTGTTTTAGAGCAGGTTCAAGTGTTGAAGATTTTAAACTACTACCTTTATACTTGATTTTTTTACCATCATAAAGAATGTAGTTTTTAGCTTTGAAATATAACACTGACTTATAATAACCATCATCAGCAAATTTAATATATTCTGGAAATAAACTATTCACTTCATTCAATAGTTCTTCACGTTGTTCAACAGTAATTTCACCACCATCACGATTACATATCATGATACTATCAGTGTCACAACCTGTTAATATAAAATTATGATTCATATATATTCCAAAATCTTAATTCTACTGCATATTCATGATATCTAAATGTTATTAAACATACTTGACAAAAAGGATCATATTGCATTATTTTTGGTGTTGCATAATATATAGATGTTGAACTATGTTCTTTAGGAGTTAACCACTTCATCTTCTTGTATTTCTTCTCTATCTTTGTTCCATTCTTTATATGATATTCCAGTTGCCCATAGAATGGTTTGTTTCAAGATTTCTTGACCTTTGTTGGTAATAGTATATGCACCAACCTTATAATTAAAGTTTAACCCATTAGCACCGTAAAGTCCATAAAAACTATTAGCAGCTATCTTCTGTGTTTGTTCCATGTTCTTATAATATTCATTCCCGGTTTCGTTAGCTTTATTTTTATTTGTTAACCTCTCATCTCTGAAATATTTTAGTATTTGTAGTGTGTGGTTTAGGGGATCTTTGAATGGGTTATACACATTATATTGTAGCATTATTGAAGGATATAGACTGTTTAAATCAATTTTCCAACAGTTTTTCCAAATGCCGGGATTACCCCAAGAAATAGCACCAGGGAAATCCTCAATAATATCAGCTTTAGGAACACTATGTCCAATTTGTAAATAACTCCTAATAAGAATACTATTTAGTTGACTACCAGTTGCACTCGTAACCATTTCAGAAAAGCTCTTAGGTACATGCTGAGTGAAATAAAATAACGCTGGAGACATTAAATCATAGAGTTTTAAACTATCATCAGCGTCAACTTCAGCATAAGCTTTAATCTTTTTTAATTCTTCAGGAATGTGTATGTTATCTTTAATTTTTGAAGCATCATAGAATACTCGATCTTTATTTTCTAATCCTTCAAATTTAATAATATACTTTAGTCCATATGTTTCATATTTTTTAGTGGCAATATCGTGTCTGATAGACTGCATGTATGTATCAAATATTTCTCTTCCATAAATATGTGGTTTTTTATAAAATAGAAACTGAGTTTGATCTTTCCTAAATTTACTCTCATATCTATCAAATGTTATATCACTACCATCGCGTCCTAATTTTAAACTTTTACCATATAAATTTGCAACATTTTCTAAAAAAGGTAAGTCATACATAATAGCATTATGACCGCAAAGAATTGAAGGGTTTATTTCCCTTACCCAAGAACACCAAGCTTCAATCATTTCACCTTCATTTTTATATTCATCAAAACAAAATAACTTCCGTTCTAATTTTCCATTCTTTCTAAACGTATTAGAAATCAAATAAACTTTACTATCATTATCCATCTTCAAACCATTCGTTTCAATATCGAATGAAAGAATAGAAGGTTCATTATATTTCATACCTTTGAAATAGGTATAACCAGTTCGAGTCATGAAATTTTCTTTGGTGTTATATATTGTATAGATTTCTTTATTTTTATTATAGGCTTTTGTTTTTACATATTCTTCACGAGTAGTAAATTTAGTACCCCATTTATAATGTAATTGACCTTTTAAAAGCTTACTTTCTCTAGAAAGGGGTTCATAAGACAATATCCAATAAGCATTATCCACCCATTGTGAATGTATATTACCTTGTTCATCTTCTGTAAAAATTTCTGTGGTTTCGTCACCGGGCTCAATAGATACTATTCTTGTCATTGGCTGTTTGCCATATAATAATTTTTCTAAATTATCCATCAATCTTTATCCAAAATTTTTCATCATAAGAATCATCAGCAAAAATGTCTTTATAAAATCTTGTGTTTCTAAAATATATCATATTAATTGTATTGTGTCTTTTTGAAAAAAATACCCTTGGTATATGTGCTTGTAAATCTCCAGGAAAATCTCTTGTAGGAATAATATATTTCATAAAAATGTGTATTTTGCATTTGGACTTTCATCAGTACTATAAAATTGTAAGATGTTTAAACACCAAACTCCTCTTTTTGAATTTATCCACATAAATTGACTATTTGTTGTAATAAATCCTGTAAATTCTTTTGTTGCTAAAATTTTATGTTCGAAATCGGTGTTATCAAATGGGTCTTTAAAATAAATTAAAGAAAATCCTTTGTTTAAATAAAAAACATCGGTTAAATCAATTAACAATAATTTTTTCATTAATTGCTAATTCCCTCTTTCAATTCATCCAACTTTTCATCTAATTCATCGGTATATGCTATTTTTTCAACAATTGCAACCATATCATTTTTTACATAAAAGGATATTTCAAATTCATCATCTCCCAAATAAGTATTTTCTTCATCTTTATCTAATAACCATCCTTTTAATATAACAGGTCTTACTGCTTGACTGGAAAGATTATCCATTGGTTCTGTGACATTCACAATAACATTCATTTTTACAGTAATACTTACATATTCATTTAAAAATAAAATTTTAGGTTTTTTAGCCATAATTCTCCTTAAAAGCTTTCTGTAAGTTTTTTACGTTCATCTCTTTGTTGCCGAATAATTTCTAATTCTTCTTTATCACCTGGAAGTAATTCTTCAATGGTACCTTTTAGTCCATTCCACCTATAATCTTGGCTAAATAACCCCCCATTACGATTTTTTAAACAAGTTATAGTGTAATAATTATCTGATTCAGGACGTAATGGATTAAATCCAGGTCTAGATACCCCTAACATAGTGGTTAATGACTGTGCAATTGTTCCAGAACCTTTAGCACTATTATGGGTAGTCATTTCGTCGGCTGGATTAGAGTAGTATTTAGATGGTTGTAGAAGTGTTATAATACATACTTGTCTTTCATTAGCAATCCGTCTTAAATTCTGAGCCACTTCACTACTTGATTGAGTTGGATCGGATGATTTAGCTATTACTAATTCATTATAATCCACAATTACAAGTTTAAGTTTTTCTCCAATCTTTTGTTCTGTTTCAATAATGGTTTGTTCTAGATCATCTATAGTTTGACCAGCTTTAAAACAAAAACTTACATTCTTATATTCTGCATTTAAAATTTGTTGAATGCGTTGCTTTTCTTTTAGGTTACTTTTATAGATACTAAAAATTTGATCCTGTGTATACCCAGTGTGTCTTTGAATCATTCTAATAAACAACGCACTATGAAACATATCATAACTAAAAAACAGACTTTGAATATTCTTTTGATTATTATGATTAAGAAGCTGCAACGAGATACTAGTTTTACCAACACCAGGGGCACCGACAAATGCGTTACTAGTTCCAACTAAAAATTTAATGCGTTTATCTAAACTTGGTATCCCGCTATAAATAATATTCTTTTCTAAGTCATTAACATAACTTTCAAAGATATTATAAATATTGTTTACCTTAACCACCTCTTGATGGGAAGTTTTGTTACAACTATGATCCCCAAGACTATTACAATAATTCTTTAACCAACCCTCTTCTTTACAACTATAAATTCCCCCCTTCCAGTATTCACTAAACACTGACTTTAATACATTGTCAATTTCATTGAATGGTTCATCCCCACTTCTTTCAGCTTGGATTACTACCACACTCTCTATAAGAGGCTTAGTATGACTTTCAGTGAAGCCTTGACCCTTATAGGTAGCTGCTAGACAAGTAAGGGCATTAGACCGCATTCCTTCTTTAAATAAACCATTCTGAAGGGCATAACGACAGTTAGATAACCATCTTGGCTTCTTATTCCAATCAATTTCTAATTCAATAGGAGTTTCGGGTTTAATTGTTTCAACTTTAAACCATTCATCATCCAATACAACGGACTGACTGCTGTCCCATAAAAAGTCTTTTCTTTGTGTTTTAGATAATTGAATAATATCATCAATAGACATATCCCTTAATTCAAATAAAGATAGTGGTGTTTTATATAGTTTAGTATCTTGATGGCGTGTATGTGGCACTCGAATGAATCTTGCGGCATTATACACTACGGGATCAAAGCTGGAAAACTCATTTGCAATCTTTATAGCAAAGTTCTTATGTTGTTGTGGTGTAATATGTTTGTTAATCTTAAACTCAATATGAAATCCTTTACCCCCACTGAAGTAGGTGTGCAGCGCGACTTTTTGAATATTTAATTCTAGTAACTTTCTAATAAGGTCAACAGTATCTTTTCTCGCTTGTTCTAGATCTTCTTTATTGTCTAAATCAAAAATAATACGATTGGTGGTGACATCGGTAATACCAGCAATTGAAGATCGCAAAGCAATTTCTTCTTTATGCTTTTCTGCATATTGATAAACACTTTGATAATAATCATTTTTATCATCAATGTGTTTTAGAACATCTTCGGTGATTTCGTGTAAATTAGGACGACCATTGAGATGCTTTACTAGATTATAGTACATTTTTATATTTCCCATTGTTTTGCATTTTCTGTTTCATTTCTGTTTAACCAACCACTCATATTTAATTCAAGTAATGAGTAGTAAAACCCTTTTATTTGTTTACTTCGGATTTGTTGATTCCATAATGTCAAATTTTCTGAATACAAAAAACAACCATTATTGCTGGTTACAAAATATCTTATTACATTCGCCATATTTGTTTAGCATCTTTATATTCTTTATTATTATAAAATCTTTCTTTTAACATGTCCCAACCCAAATTTTTAAAATTTAATAAATCATAATATTTAACAACGGGTTCATTTTTTATCCCATAACTAACATCTGTATGTAAACAACGCAGCACAAAAAAAATTGGATTATCTTCATATTTTTTCATAGAAAAATGATTAGGTTTTGCGTTTAATCTTACAATAATATAAACTTTTTTCCGCATATTTCTTTAGTAATATTTAATTGTTGAATCGCTTGAATATTTACTTCTGCAATATCATTTGTGTTTAAATATTTGTTATCATCAATTTTGATATATTGATTTGTAGTTAATTTTTCCCATAATGCTGTATAAGCACTCGTAAATATATTTTTTTTAACCCAATACCCACTTACTTCAATATAAAAAGTAGTACCTCTAGTTGTTAAGAGATTTATATGAAGTTTTTTTACATTAACAGTTACAATAGTGTTCTTATTCCACCACATATTATTTACATTGTTTTACAAGTATACCATGTTTTTTTAAGATATTCAATCCAATGTTATTTCTATATTTGTTAATGTAATATACTTTCTTAATATTTCCTAGATTTACAATTAATCTTGCACATGTTTCACAAGGAGCTACAGTCACGTATATATTCTTTGGTACATCTCTAGATGCTTTACATGCAGCAGCCATATTGCATTCAGCATGAATCGTTCCAGACTGTCCTGGTTTGTAATTTTTTACATAATTACCTCCACCAGATTCATACCCATTGTAACCAATTGCTAATATCTCAAAATTATCATTGGTAGTGCATACTGCTCCCACTTTTACATTAGGATGATGGGAACGCTTGGATAATTGTTTAGCTAAATTCAAATAAATGTATTCAAAACTAGGTCGTGTCATAAATTTTCAAATTATAATCTTTTATAAGTTTTATAAAATCACTCAATCTAAACTCATCAATATCTACTTTAAAAAATGTTGTAATATTAACGCCAATTTTTTCAGTAACAAGAGTAATACTTCCTGTATTTCTATCTTCTAGATACATATAAAAAAAGGAAGAGAATTTTGAATCATTCCCTTCCTTTCCTTCTGGCGCTTCGTTCGGTCTTTTTAATCGTTACGTTCTAATAATACTACCTCAGCCATGACAAAATCAGGCATCTTTTCTGCTTGAGCTTCCATCTTATCAAGCGTTTCTTCATCTAGCTTCCCTTCTTTTCGTAGACGAGCTATATCCTTTAGCTTGAAAGATTTAGATAACACTTGTAGACTCTGACCATGCTTAAGGGTGATGCTCTCTTGTTTATAGAGATTAACCTTTAGATAGTTAGACTTAGTATCGTCTTTGCTCTTCATAATACTACCAACCGTTGTACGTTTCCATTTACCTGCCATTTTTATTCTCCTTATAGATTATTAGCACTTTTTATAAATTCTTTTATAGTAACCTGTAAATGTTCCAATTGAAAAATTGCAAAAGCATTACGATCTGTAAGCGACCGATACTCAGTCTCATCAACCATATCAGCTTTAAGCATCTCTTCAGGTGCTTCTTTAAGATTTTGTATCTGCTGATTGATTATTTGGTTCAGCCAATTCAGATCCATTATTTTCTGTTCCTTCTGTTTGTTTTAAAGCCAAATTAGACATTTCTTTTTCTAATGCTACATTATACATCATAAAGTACTTAGACATCAAGACTTTTTCAAGAGTAAAATACACATTTTTTTGTGCTTGATTAAAAGCTTTAATAGTCTTTTCACTAGGTGGAATTTCAATGATGGTATTTACAATACGATATAATTCCTTTTTAGAAAGCTTCGGTAAACTATTCTTAAGCAGCGGTGCATACGTATAATGCATTGTTGCAAGAATATCCATTGATTGTTCTGGTACCATACTCTCGCTAGAGACACTTTCACTTGATGCCATTAAAGGAACACTATCTACTGATAATGTTGAAATTAATTGTTCTTGAGTATTCGTCACTTTTAAAATTCCTCTTCTTCAGTTTTAGCGATCTTTGCATTCTTAAATCCACCAGAAACGACATTTTGAGTTGCCGTTTTAGTAGATTCAATATGTTTTTCAACCACTCGTGGGGCAGTGGTAACTTTAGCTTGACGATCCATAGTGCGTTCGGCATCATCATCTTCAGCACCGATGAATACTAGGGATTGTAAACTGTAACGTCGGGCATAAGTAATAGCACTACCATAATCCTGCATATTCTTTGGTGGAAGAATTCGCATTTTGGATACAATAAACTGACCACTTTCTTCATGAAGAAGAGAAGTCTCAAGATAATCATTCATTCCATCTGAAATCATTGGTTGTAACACCAAGATACCTTCATCATTTAGATTTTGCTTACAGGATTCAATCACACTATTAAGATCAGCATAACTTGACTTGAAAAAAGGATTTTTACTATCCTTAACTGCGTGATCGGTTTTACGTTGTGCTCTGAGTAGAGCAGGTACAATTTTACTTAAATCAGCACTAGCTATCATGAACGTTCTCCT
>Ga0137320_1000087_pt1 | contig 19198 bp, 52 predicted proteins | sample EasRivERMZT366_2_FD_104754 | JGI IMG/M metagenome (GOLD analysis project Ga0137320, IMG submission 104754) | Soil microbial communities from meander-bound floodplain in the East River, Colorado, USA - East River MetaG ERMZT366_2 | ecosystem: Environmental > Terrestrial > Soil > Floodplain ...
TAATATTTTTCGTGCCACAATAAAGCCAATTGTGCTAATATTGTATTTTTGCTTTAAAAAGTGATAATACAGGGATAGCTGCATACTCTTTCTAGCACTATCTTTCTCATACTCAATGATTGAAGTCTTTAAATCGAATAATATGATACTTCCGTCTTCCCATTCACATACTAAGTCAGCAATAATTGGTAGACTCTCTCCATTATCATTTGTAATGGTGATTCGTTCCTGTAATGCTATCACTTTCTTAATTCTAGGTAACACTTCATTGTATAGGGTAGTTAGTATTACCGTGCCTTTTTCCTTCATTGAATAGTAACCAGGAGAAGCTAACTGATCTTTAGTAAGAAGTTCTGGATCTTCATCGGTTTCATTGTATAGTATATTGACATCATTTACAAACACTGTATTGAAAGTAGTCAATGTTTTATCTAAATTTCTTGTGGTCAATAAAGTAGAGAATGCTCTGTCAATAGCACTACCAAAATACAAAGCACTATTGATTTGATTTGGACGTAACTTTTCATTGTAATAAAGATTGTATTCTTCTGGACAATTCAAATACTTACTTATTGCTGTAAATGAAATAGGCATTATATATCAATCCTTCTACCAGTTACCATAGGACCAATAAAACACTTAAAGAATATAATATTAATTCCACTACCATAATGTGTATTTTGCAATGTTAAAGTATATTCATACGAATGAAAATAAACGTCGTTTTTGGGTCCAATATCAAAATATCTTTTAAACATAAAAAACTGGATTTTTTTTATAAATAGTCCCTACAACTAATTCAAAACTAATTATATCATACCCGGTTTCTTTTTGAGTACAAAACCATGCGGTATCAAAATTTAAACTAACTTCAAAACATTTTTTAAACTTTTTCATAAACTTTTGAAAGCATCTTCAAATGTAGTATAATTAAAGAAAATAATATCTACCCAACCATCCATAAAAACTATCTCAACAATTGGTTCTTCCCAACCCCTAGGCTGGGATACTATAAAATCATCAATCCTCATGCTTAATATTCTTTATAATTCTTTTTACTTCTTTTATATCAGTTAGATATGGTACAGATAAATTAATTTTATTAAATACTAAGTCAACTTCAAATGGTGCTCCATCTGGTTTTTGTTTAGTACCAATCCAATCTTTGCGTTGTCTATCTGAGTTATATTCAAAACAAAGAAATCTGTGTGTCATGTCATATATTGTTGCTTTCTCATCTAGAGGCTCTAAAAACTGTAATAACTCTTCTTTCTGCTGTTTATTCATGTTTGGCTATATATTCGTTACATAACGTTAATTTAGTTCTTACATAATCTTTATTGTTTAACATTCTATTTCTGCCGCTTGGATGTGGTAAGGCAAAACACTCAATGTTTAATTGATCTAATATGGATTTTACTTGGACACCCAAAGCAATAACAACTTTTACGTCCTTAAGATCATCCTTTAAAGTATCTAATTCTTCTTGAGTTGGCTTTTTAAAATCCACTCTAGATGAAACATTCATTAATACATATCTACAAACTTTTAAAGAATCAAGCCATTGTCTAAGTCTATTAAAACTTTGTGTGCCAACAAATGGAGTATTCAAATCAGTATTCTTTTTACTTGGGTTCAGTCCAATGAAATATACTATATTATTTCCCATATTTTGTAAAAGGTTTAGACGTATCGTTAATATTCTTCTTCTTTAGCATCATACCAAACCTAAATAATATTCGAGCTTGTAGTTTAAAATGATGGGAATCATGTTCCCAATACATTAAATGTGCTAGCTCATGGGCTAAACTGTCTAAAACAAATGCAATATGAATAGGTTTATGCTTTAGTATTTCTTGCTCATATAACTTAATAGAGATAACAAACTTATCTCCACGTTTATTAGCGGTTTGGATAGCAGCATCTTGACACTCATTCAAGCCTATTTTAACTTTATATCCAATGACTCTTTTAATTTGTTCTATAGGCACCAAGTCAGACACACTATTAACATAGTCTTCAAGCCAAACAACATTTTTAGTGTATTTAATCATTTATTACTTTATGGTCAAAAAATATATATTGATCTCTGTTTAAACGAGAAAAATTAATTAATTCTATGCAACAATATTTATATGGTATTTCAACGGCATTATTTTTAAAGATGAAATAACTCATTTCTTAATCAGCGCACTACGATTGCTACCACCACCGTCAACAAATCTAATTAAAAAACTATTGCAGATATCTAATGCTAAATCATAGGCGGCTAGCTCAAATTTATTTATACTATAAAAATTCCACCACTTACCACTTTCTCTTAAAAAGAAAATCTTTTCATCGAGAAAGAATTGTAGATCGTGCATATTTTCATAATAGATTTTATCAGTAATAACATGAATATGTCTTAGAAACTCTTCTCTATTACCTTTACTCTGTATATCCTTTGCATCAAAGTCAGCCGCCGCTAACAGAGTAGTTTTATATAATTCTTTTAAATCCATTAACTTCCACTAATCCATTTGTTTACATCAAAATTCTCTAGAAAGATAGCAATTTCTTCTGGATTGGTATCAAAATTGTTTGCTAGTTCTTCACCAAGTTGTTTTTTAATTTCTTCAGAGAATTGTCTTTCAACCTCTTCATGAAAATCATGAGGTTCTTCATGCAAGAGTTTTTCTCTATGATTAATAAAATCATTTAATTCCCATTTAAGTTTAGATTTAAAAGCATAAAGATAATCATGAAATGATTGGTTTTTATTATAGTCTACTTGTTTATCGTACATGGTTTATTGATCTCCAAATTGCTCTAGGTACTGAAAAGCTAGTACCTGAGTATATCTTTCCGTCACTGTTAACAAAATACTGTCCTACTTCCCAAAACTTAACTACTGATCCATAGTTACTTTTAGAAGTGACACGATGATTTTCATCCACACTACCAACCACAAACAGTGTCAAATCATTATAACATGGTGGATAATAATTACAACCCTTTTCTAATCGTTTACTTTCATTTCCAGCAGCAACATATATCTTAACATTTTTATCTAGCATCGCTTCTAAAAGATCATGTTCTTTCTGACCGTACTTATCACCACCCCAACTAAGGTTTAAGTAACTTATCTTTAAAGTACTAGCATATTCTAATGCTGATAAAGAATCTTGTTTTCTACTATATTTTGTATAGAATTTAATATTGATAACACAATACTTATTCGCATCTAGATCTTTTGTTATAATATTATTGATTAGCTGGCCATGCATATCATTATCTTGCATACTAGTGCCAGTGAAGTCTTTATCTAAATTGGGATCACATCTATACTTAGTGTAGTAAGGATTAATCCCGGTATCAATGATTGCTATTCGAATTTTTTCTTGGCAATAGATAGGACATGCGACTAATGAAAGTACTAATAGCGTTTTTATATTCATCAGATGATTTCTCACAATCTACTCTTTTTTGTAAACAACCAGTTTTATAACTATTCTTAGCTATATCAAGTAATTGCTGCTCAATACTTGAATTGAGCACAAGGGTTATCATCAGCATTGCACCGATAATAACCCCTAATATCAAGTAAACTAATCGTATCATTAAGCAGCTTGGCTTGAAGTAGTACGGTTGCGCACTTCATTCAAGAAAGTCACACCATTAGCTTGAAGAGAGGTTTTAACATTCTTCTTTAGCATCGCTAGAGAAACACCCGTCACCGTTGTAACCAATGAACTATCTGACTTAGTGATATCAGCAGTTAGAGTTGATGGATACAACGTAACAGTTAGAACATCATTAAGCGTAGAGGATACAAGATTAGTTGCAGTTAGTGTACCATTGTTATTAGAATAACGCACACGAGTAGTCATTTTTATTCCTTCGTAATGGTTTTTTCAGAAAAATCTGAAAATCCCGGTTGTTTAGGTAAATTAAACAAATAATTCTTCCACCACCTATTAAGTATAACATTTCTATCGTCGAAGTCAAGGGTTTTTATATTTTTAATATATTCTCTATATTGAGTTATAGTATTCATCAATGATGCTTCGTAGTTGCTATTATTAGCATTGAGTACCAATGTAGGAAAGTTATTCATATAAACAGATTGAACTACCAAACTTACATTGTTGAAGTTCTCACTATCCATAACAATCCAAAAAAGAAAGTTACGAGTTTCCCAAGGTGTCAATTGTTTATCCAGCTTATACTTCAATGCATGATTTACATAGCTGCTATCTTTTACACTTGGTTCTTTTGGAATGATGTTTCCCATTGTTAGCATTATTTTCTCCCAACCTTTTGTATTTTTACTATTATTCCTTTATGTGTTTTAGATACAACACTAGGATCTCCAATAAATTTAAGTGTATCATCTTCGGGATCCTAATCTACCATATACTCGTTGTCCTTCCTTAAGAATTTTTTCAAGTTTGATTGTACGTTTGCATTGTTTAACAAACCGTTGCATTGCATCAGAAGTGATTGTTATATCACTACCATCGGATACTATTTGAGCCCAATCATCCAATTCTATTTGTGTCCAAGATTTCATTAATCTAAATATCCAACCATTTCATTATGATCATCAGCCAAGTCACTATCCTCAGCATCATATACTACCATTGAATATAGTTCATCTTGAATATGTTCTGGCATATCCTCAAACAGAACGTAGTCACTGGTATCATCGGGATTTTGCAACCAAATGTCAAAATCCTCTTCACCGATAACAGCATACTCAATATCATAGTTAATGTTTTTATATTTGTAATTCATTACTTCATCCTCTGAATTGTTTTAAAGAAATTTTTATCATCCGAATATTCCAATAAGAGTTGAATAACTTTACTTCGACTTAATCCCTGTCTCTTAGCAATTTTATCCAATTTACGTTTAAGGGGATGAGGCATTGTAAATGATGTAAAAATATAGTCGTCGTGAACATACGTAGGTTGTACGTTTATACCGTTCTGCTTAGCAAGCCACTTCAATTCTTGAGTGTTCATATCGGCTTTTTTCATTTACCACCAATCCTTTTTAAATTCTTTCCAATCATTATTATTTACGATAGCGGAACTAATCCAATATATCATAGATAATACTACCAGTAAAGCAATTATTATCATTTCTATTCCTTAAATAGAACAACATATCCAATGGATAATGTTGCTAGAATTGAGTCGTGAGTTAGAATAGCAACAGCACCTAGCAAAACAAACCCCATCACTAATGTAATGTTTTTCATTCTTTACCTTTCGGTTTATTTTTACAAACATATTGAGCATATAAAACATATGCATCTGCCTGTTCTCGTGAAATATAGTCGTCCATTTGTTTATCGTAAAATTCAGATAATGTCGGTTTAAATGAATTTAAGCATGGTTGTATAGCAATATCATTTTTATAGATACTAAATCCAATGAGACAAAACATACTTATTAAACCAAGCATAAATCCTGATATAAAATTATTCATTTATTTTTCTTCTCCAAATTCTTCATAAACTGTTTGTACATTTTCATTTCTCTTGGCCATTTGCGATTAAGTTTATCGCAATAGCATTTACCATCTTTTACAGTCTTATGATTGTGACACGAAACATTGACTTTCATTAGTCCATCTCCATTGTTTAGTTACCCAAGTAAAATCACTATAAGTCCAGCTACACTTAATACTAAAATATAGAATATAAGAAGCAAAGGAATAAAAGCATTAAAGACGTTCTTTCTATTAAAGAAACCCTTTTGAACACGTTTCCTCTTAAAGTTAACGTGAATAACCTTATTGCTTTTCATTTTGTTTAAGCCTTTCCAAAAGCTTTTCCATTTGCTCAATAAACGTTTTCTTTTGTATCCACTTACTATCAACCTTTAGTATATTATCATTTATTTCTATCTTAATTGATTCATTCTCTGTAAAAATATAATAGTCTTTCATATCTATCCTAAAATTGGTCTGGGAAGTGGGAATTGCACCCACGTGTACTGTCTACCCTTTCGACACCTTATAAGAGTGAGGGGTTATTCCCAGAATACTACTTTATCACACTTTAGTATTTCGTTCAATTTTTTATTTTCTTTATTCATTCTTTCAAAAATACACTTTTGACAATTCATCATATCTTTTTTTATATATGCAATATAGGGTATCATACTTTTAATCAATTGTCAATAATGTATGTTTGTTCTGCTTGTGCTTTTCCATAAAAATCCCAATTTATAATTTCAATTGAACATCGTTCAAACTCTATTTCTATAGATATACCTTCACCGACTAGTATAAATTGAAATGTTATTGTGGTTTTCCGCATATAGCTCTATATTGTAATTCTTTTACTTTAATAAACTTTTTGAGACATGGACTATCTTTATAAAAATAGCTGCATCTACTCATTGCTCTAGTTAAAGTCGCTTGATCAAACTTATTCCAATTAGGTGTTTGATTAAAAATTATTACCGCTATGCAAATCATACCAACCGTCCTTTAGTTCTGGAATTGGGATTGTAAAATGATAAAAATTTACTAGGTTTAATAGTATTTGTTTGTTTAATTTAATGATTAACCAGTTATTATTATATTTATTAATAGCGTCTTTCATTTTAATAGACTCTTATTATTATAATGAATAAAAATAAACAAACGGTTTTTGTTTTTGCTATTTTTAAAATAAACTAGATTAAACTTAAATTTTATAAATGTAAAATTAATATAAAAATGTTTTCCATAGTGGGAGAAACTAGAAGTAGAATATATGAAAAATTTGAAAAAGTTATTATATATTCTAATTATTATCCAATAAAAAAATCTGGTATTATCTATAACATTGTACATATTTTTATCCCAGTAAACTCTTTACAATGATATGCTTACAACGTTTACACTTAATATAATAACGATAACCTGAAAGTGTTAGTCTTATGTGTGATGAACCAGAATTGGTATGAGCGTATTCATAACGTTTATACTTGTGACCAATAATAACACAAAAAAGTTTGAATATCATCTACCACCTATAAGTTAATATAGCTTTATTTCCGGTAAACCCAACATTCACATCGGACTTACCATGTATATCAAAATAATATATCAATGTTGCACTAAAAGCAACCCCTAAAGCATTGGCAGCTAAGTCGCCCATATCTAAATATTGAGCGTTGCTTTCCATCTTATCATTCACTTCTTTAGCCAAACCCACGGCTAAACCCATGCCTATAGCGCCTATAAGGCATACCTTACGTGCTTCAACCTCACGCCCAGTGAATGATGTCAATAACCCATAGGTTGCCGTTGTAACCAATCCTGACGCACCAAAATGTAACCACTTATCACCGTCAATACCTAATACCTTTGGATAGTTATCGGCATAAGACATTGTAGATAGTGTCAAACTTATAAACAATAGTTTTTTCATGTATTCCAAGTCTTTCCAAGTAAAAAGAAAAAGCACGCCAAGCAAAAAATACTAATCAATAAACTCATATCTATCATAGTTTTTTCCAATTCTTTTCAATATAGTTTGCAATCCATTTAAACGATTTACCACTATCATTAAAAGATGCCAATGATTTTGTAAATTCATCGCTATTTTTGTATGGTATTGCACCATCTTTTGTTTGTATTCCAGTTAATTCTCTAATAGAATCAGGCAACACACTATTTTTACTAAAATTTCCATCGCCGTATACGTATATCATTTTAGTATAATTATTTTTATACTCAGTGAGAGTACACAAAACTCCAAGGCAACAGTAACCATCGGCATCTTTCAAATGATATTGAGTTTGCTTATACTTTCCACTACGCAACGCTTCAACCCATTTTTTAGCCCATTTTTTTTTCATTTGCATTCTCCTGAATAGTATCATCCCATTTAATATTAGCTAAGTCAAGGATACAATCTTGTACTTTACTAGGCGCATCCCAAAAACTAATAGTATCTGCTTCACCACCATCTTGGTCTACTTCACTGATAGACACGTTCTCCAAGAATTCATTGATAGTTTTACCTATAGCCTCATACACAACATAATTAGACCAAACTGGCCCATCCCCTTCACCTACTTCAGTGTTATCAGGAATGTAGTAGTGAGTTTTTCTAATTTCCTCAATACGTTTTTCCTCTTGCTGTCTACTGAATTCTTTTAGTTCTGTCAAATGAACGCCACAAAGATCTCCACCTACATTAACAGACGGCATTTTACAATGAACACAATACATATACACTCCAATTTAAAATTCAAATACTAATACACATGCACTAGACGCACCAATCCCAATAGCGGAATTAAGCACACTACCACCGGCATTATTCCTAGAGTCGGATATAATTAATAATGATGATAGAACTATCGTTGTTATAACACTTGCAATTAAAGCATTTTCAACGTCACTTTTTAACAATTGAACTAGAATACCATAAGCTACTGTATTAATAATAAACGCTCTGCTAACTTCATTCCATCCCTTCATATTATTTAAATCAGCATTATTAATTAAAGTATAGTCTTTGCTGTAACTAAATGTAGATGAAAGAATTAGACAAATACTAATTAGTTTTTTCATCTATTCCTCATTATCGTTATAACCCCAAGCTTTAAATAAATATTCTGCAAATTCTTTAGCGTCTTGAGCGTCTTTCCTTTCCCATCTAAAACTAAACTCTCTATCTTTATAAACTATAACATTATCTTTTATATCAAACAATCCTTTGAATAATGTTTTTTCTTTCATAATTACCATTTTTCTTTACGTGAAAAATATAAACAAAATGTATATTTCTTTAATCTAATATTAAAGCACCAAGCAAATTTTGTTATCCAGAACAATGAATATTTATTAGGGTTATTTTTAGTCACAGCAATCCCTAATTTTTTCTTATGCCACTTCATTAAGATAAATCTTGCTGCCTTTCAATTGTTCATTTTTGGGTCCAGTGATAACCCATAGGATAGGCATCTTAGCATTCATAGGATTGTTAGCTTTACCGTCAGTAAACATAACCAATAAATCTACACGTTTTTTGTTAGCATACTCCACCACAACTTGAAAGTCTGTACCACCGTTTGCATATCGTTTAGGCGTTTCACTAAACTTATTCAATACCATACTCTTAGCTATTTCCGTATCAAAGAATACCAATTCAGTCTTATCTTTAGTATTGTTTAGAATAGCTTTAACTTCATTGATAAAACCATTAATCATAGCATCGTCAATAGATCCCGATTGGTCTATAGCGATAAGCATCTTGGGTGCCTCAATACTACGTTTGCCCGCAGCCTTTAATCCCAAGCGTCTATTAGGACGGTTACGGCTACTCTCAGTATCTTTACTAAAGTTTTTGCCAATATAACCACGCAACTTAGTCTGCCAGTTAACCTTAGCTTTTTCAATTGCAATAGTCTTTAACTCTTCATTGACATGATTAGGGGTTGATCCCGGTTTAACACTCTCTGCCTCTAGTTTGGCATTCTTTACAATTGTAGCCACTAGTTGCTCTTTTAAATCTTTACTTAATTCACCACTAGATCCTTGTTGATCATCACTTTTACTTTCAGAAGGATCTGATTGTGTTTGTTGTTGATCACTACCATTATTATCAGACTTAGCATTGTGATCATCAAGTGTTTCATCTTTAGGCGGATTTTTCTTATTTTTCAATTCATTATAATAATATTCAAAAGACTTCCTCGGCGGTAAACTATACATAGCAGGTAACAAAGCTTTAGGCGGCAAAAACTCAATAGGAATATACTGATTAATAGATATATCCATTGCAATGTTAAACAATTGATTGTATTCTTTTACACGGGTTAAATGATTCATTGTAACGTGCAACAATTCATGCATCAATAGACCAATGCGGTGATGCTCTGAAAGACTATCGAAGAATTTGGGACTAATAAGCAATTCGACGTTGCCTGATTTATTGATACAAACTCCAGCGGTTTGGATCTTATCATTCCAGCTAAATACGCATTGGTTAAGCATAGCTGAATAGAAAGGATATTCAGTTATCAAGTAAACTCTAGCGTGTTCTAATTGTTTATTATTATCCATATATTTATAATAGCAGTATTATAAATTAGTGCAATATTAAAGTTGTACTTTATCTAATATATTTTTCTTTCTTTTAATAGCGGAAAGTTTTACAAACACTTGAATATTAAATGTTACTCCACCATAACATTTTGGGCATACCGAATATTCCGGTGATCCATTAACAATGGTATCCGCTGAATAATAGTCCCATGCATTAATTAATACTTTACAGTGTGGACACTTAGCCCACTGCAATTTATTTATTTTCATATTCCCTACCTTTAGGATATGCCATACTTTCAATGTATTCTGAAGAAAAATGATCGCTTAGCTTAGTTTTTCCTTCAAATACACTCAAAGGAATGCCTGCATCTAATGCGCTTTGTTTTATATACTCTCTACATTCCTCACAATTCATTGGATCTAATTCTTCATCGTGTTCATTGTGGTTGTTCATTTAAAACATAACCCCCATTGTAAATCTAAATATTGTTAATCTATAAAGATATTTTTTAGTAGGGCGATGGTAATGTCTATCAAATGCTATTAAAGTATCATGTCTCCAGCCTTTTTTAGTATTACTCCACCAAAGAGTATTTTTATGGGCTATTTTAATTTTAACAATAGGTTTTTTCATATCTATGCTTGCTTTTTAAGTACCGTTGCACCACTAATTTCTAACATTTTTTGTTCTAGAGCACTATCACTCATGAATGCATCGCTATATCCCGGCAATTCAAACAATTCTGCAATAGCACGGTTTGCACAATCATCTGGCAATAGCTTAATGAATTCAATAATATTGTTAACTTTAGTCAATACTAAGTTTTGGTTTTTATGAGAGAATTTTACTAGATTGTCAATAGATTGAACAATGAGATCAACCCGCATTTTTTTAGGATCGCAGAATGCAGTCAGTTTATCCTTTGCAATCTGATTAAATTGGAGAATGTCCAATGCATCAATTGGTGTATTCATTGTGCCGTAAGCTTGCATGAATGCTATTGCAAATTCTTGACCTACAATACCACGGATACATTCCATCTTAAGAGTATACGAAAGATTTAATGCATGAACTAAGCCAACTCGTTCCCATGATCTGAAACTGTGTTTAATTTCGACAGGAAACTTGTTATCCAATGCGTCAATAGTATATGCAGCCTTGGGATTGATCTCGATAAATTTAACTACATCGGCATGGATATTGCTAGCCTTACTCTTAGCCCAAGCAAGCCACGCATCTACATCTGGAGTTACCTTAAGATGCATCAAACGATCCCTTAGACTTTCACTCATAGGGGTTACATCGTAACGTTCATCGTCAGGGTTACCTGCACAAACAATAAACACACTATCAGGTAACTTAAGATTGTTCAAACGACGATCCAATACCAATTCAAAGGCTGCGTTCATAACCTCACGCCGAGCCATGTTAAACTCATCTAGGAATAGCACGCAGTTACCCTTGAGCAACGCTTGAGCAAACCAATCCGGGGGATGCGCTGCGGTAACACTCAAACCCAAGGCTTTATTCTCAAACGTATAAAGCATACCGGCAACGTCAACCGCTTCTTTTTGTGAAAGAATAATGGAATATATATCATATCCCAATTCCTTAGCCAATTGAGTGACTGCACTAGACTTTCCAATACCATGCCGTGCCCATAGCATAGGTGTGACTGGGGTTTTAGTGACTACTAATTCTTTCAATACCGTTTTTGTGTCTTGGATATTCATTGTTTCCTCTCTATTCTTTATTAACTCTACTCTTATTCCCAAGCTTAAGCAAGTGTCTAATACTCTCTTTATTCTCATTATCAGCAAGCGTTGGAATAGTGTCTAGTTCATTTGATTCAATAGCTTGCAATACTTTATCAAAGCGTGGATCGTCTTTATGAATTGTTATAGTTTTAACTCCAATGTTAATTGTTATCGTATTCTTAAATACGTAGTATGTATAATTATTTTTCATAGTTTGCCTTATACTTAGCATTGATATAACAAATGTATTCCGCTGAATTCTCCTCATTGATATATCTGGTATTGACTAATGGATACCGTTCAAGTATTTCACTTTCCTTTTGTAGTTGTTCGATGCTTTGCTTAACTTGCTTATCATTCAAACAACGTTGTTTAAGAGTATCCCAAGTATTCCCATGATGGTAACTGTGATTAAACTCTTTACCTTTGTATTGATTAATAATAGCAGTTAAGTCTTTATCAAGCAACCCTTTCATGTTAAAAAATCTTTCAACTTTATCTTTAGCTTTGTACTTATATTCGTTTATGATCTCTTGAACAAAATTGACTGAAAGTTTGTCAAAGGGATCTTCCATAAATTTTTCATGTGTGATAAAGTTGGTATTCCCTTCAATTTTTTTAACGTTACTCTCTGCAATAAAACAGAATTTATACTTGCTATTCCGTTTAAGGAATGAACAAAAGTCTGCCAATCCTCTCTTTTGCTCTGTGAATTGTTCTACACTTTCCTTTACAACATAAACCCATTTATCAACATTAGTATTCAAGTCAATGGTAAAGCTATCGTGTCCGCAACGTGAGCTATAGGATCGGACATTCTCCAATACCGTAACGATAACTTCAGTAGTTGGACGCTTTTGACTAGGTGCCTTTTTTTCTAGTTCAACCGTATCAAGGTTAACCGCTTGCAATTCTGTTACCAATTGTGTGAATTCTTCATTTATTCCTGTGATATCAGGAAAGAATACAACCGCTTTACGCGGCTTATCCTCACTAAACTGACTAAGAAAGGTACGTACCTTATTATAAAGTGTAACTTTATTAACATCTTTATTGTTGTAAAGATAATGATAATTGTATAGGTTTTTCCAATTATTATCTTCACTATCTAATCTGTATTTGTCACCTTTACTAGTTTTTTCCAGTGTCAAACAAACGTTATTTGCTTTAATGTCGTGTCCAGTTTTATTATTGTTAGTTAAGATCGTATCTTGAACGTAAAGATCTTTGTACGTTTGCGTACCAACGTCAAAGATTTCATTGTATTTTTTATATTCAGCTAAGAATTCAGCAAGTGTATTAGTCTTAGCCAAACTATTCTTAACATGTTTTTCAATACTATCAGCTAAATTAGTAAAGATTGTTTTAAGTTTTTCTTTAGTATTATCGTTATCGGTTATAACTTCACGGTTTGCAGATACTTCAATAATACCATTATCAATAAATACAGCATACTTTAGACTAGTCTTACTAAAAGGAAATTGATGGTATGCCTCAAAAAATTGATAAGACAAAGGATAAGGAATACCGTCAATAACTAGCATGTTATCATAACACAATTCTTTAAGGCTATCTTTCTTAAAGAATTTAACATTTAGAATACTTTCAATACATTCAGGGGTTTTATACCAGTCTGGTACTTCAGAGGGACCAATGCCACGCAGATCCGGTTTAACATCCCAAAAATAGGTGCAACGGAATACCGCAGCATTAAAAGCTTGCATATCCCTTTGTGCAACGGCTATAGCAATTTCCGTGCCGTTTGGTTCATTGGTCTGTACTTCATTGATAAGATCAAGCGTACCAGTATCATTTTTAGCTATATGAGCTACATAGTGCCGTGCAATCCCGTCAACATAACTCACAATGGTAAAGTTATCAGTGTAAGCCCATGCTGATTTAGCGCCGATGCCAAACCCGCCGGTTTGAACGTTATCGGATCGCTTTGTTGACGATGCAAACTTGATAAATACTGTATTCATTCTTTCAGGATTAATACCGTTACCATAATCCCGTACCTTAAACACTTTGTTGTTATCCGTTGGAAGTGTTACAGTGATCTTTTGTTGCAAGCCTGCCTCTCTGCAAGCATCCCGTGCGTTGCTGATATATTCCTGCACCAAAGTTTGAATTGGATTGCCGTAAAGATGTTTGCGCAGAATACGAATAACCATTGCAGGATCGCCGATCCCGAAGTCTACTGACTTATTCTCTGTGTTATTGGTTGTTAACGTATTTGCGTTGTTATTTAACTTCATAGTATTAATATACCTGTATTATAAGTTAATGCAAGCTTATTATAAAAAATTTAGTGGGCGGGTTGCATGATTTATATTCCGTACAACGGTATTGCAACCTCTTAAAAGCCCACTATATTATAACTAGTCGAGAGGATACTAGTTACAAACTTTCCTTTTGACAAACCTCAAGGATCTGATAACCCAATTCCTCAAGTTGTCGTCGAACAACCCTTTGATGGCTTTGGGTTGTAACGCTATATTTGAATACGTTAAACAAAATAGTGTTGTATGCCGATCCCGGTTTGGCAAACTTCCAATGATCATAGGAATAAGCCTCAAGCGTATTCATATTAAGCTTAACCGTGCCTGTACTGTTCTTATACATCTTTGCTTTATCAAAATACTTTAGACTGTTCTGCATTGATAACCTCTCTTATATATATAATACCAAACTATAAAACCCTTGCAACCGAACAATTATGTTATTTTCTTCACAATTTAATGTTTTTCCAAACCTGTTTATTCCTTATTAGTGATATACTTTTATAAATAACATCAGCTTTGCTATACAATTCTTTTAATTCTAGTTCGTCTAATTCAACAACGCTTGAGACTTTAGGCGTAACACAACGCCAATGCTTGCAATCGTAACAATACCCTTCGAGCCATGTCAATTTACATTGGCATAATGTTTGCATTAGATCTTATACCTGAAAAAATCTTTTACATTCCCATTAAGGATAGATGCTACATAATTAGCTTTATGTATAGTTGAGTATAAGTTATACATAACATCGGTGCGCGTTTCATATACAATATATTGACCCATACGGGATCGTTTTACACCGTATACTTGCTTACGTTTGATTAATCCTTTAATCACTGAATACATCCTTTCCATACCTAAGTGTATAACATTCGTCTGATATAAGTATACTGTTCATAAAACTATTAGGACAACCATCATTCCAACGAGTGTTTAAATGATCGTCATGTTCTAAGTTTAATACACAATGTCCTAATTCATGAAAGATCACGGTACGTTTTTCACTATTAGTTGACCAATCCCAAAAACTTTTAAGGATCTTTACATCCCTGCCTTGACAATAACCAATGGTATAATATATACTGTTTGGATCGTCTGCAATGCTTGCAATGAATGTTACATTAGTATATTGTGTGGATGCTTTAAAAGTCTGTTCAAAGTGTTCAATATAGGGCTTAAAAGCATCGTCGTGAATACCTTTAAGGGGTTGACCGCAGCCCATTAAAAGGATCGCTATAAAACCAATTAAAGCAAAAATACGCAGATCATTGTTAATGATTGACATATGGTACCCACAATCTATCATTCTCTTTGACTTGACAATATACTTTATCATTATGCCTATAACTACACCTATAAGGCTTTGACGCGCACGCAGCAACTAAGAGCACAATGATTAAATAATTCATTAATCCAATCCATTAAGTGTAGCAGCAACTTTTACAGCCTGCAATTCAATAACACTAGTGAATACGATTGTAAAGGTATTCGTATTCTGTACAGCCCAACCGCTCTTTAGTTTGACAACCGTATACAATGTATTCTTATAAGATCTTTTAGGCAACAATTTTGGTGTACTATCGTTCATTTTATTCCCTTTGTTGTATAAGTTTTACACACTTTCCAATGTCCAAGCCTATCAGTTTTACAATTATCAAACCTCTTTACACTTGAACAACCAACGATCAACATAATGATTGCAATATACTTAATCATGCTGCGGTTAATACATATATTCCACGTTCTGCTAAAAGTTTGCGTTGCCTTTGCTTAACCGTATAAATCTGTATGGCAGTCCAATCCCTTGCATAACCCTGTTCTTCAAAGCGTCTATGAGTTAAGTAACACAACGCTGTATAAGTCTCATTCAAAGACAAAGCGTCTAGTTGCTTCCCCTCAACTTGATCCTTTAGGCTTTTATAGTTATCTTTAGTTATGATCATGTTAACCTCATTATTCCCCGATTAATTCGCCACGCATTGAACGCAACATGTTATCAACTTGCAATGCATCCATTGTTTGCGATGCATTCTTAACCAAACAATTAACAGCCAAGCCGTATTCATTGGCCTCATATGTAAACATATTCACCTCTCATATTCAGAATACCAGCCCATTAGTAACGACGCCACTAAAATATTATGTTATTATCCACACAATGATCTTAACAACTAATACATATGATTGAACGTGATTGTGTAAAAGACTTTGATCTATGTAAGTCTTTGATAGATAAGGTTTTTTCTTTAGCTGAAAAACAGAATGATAAAGATGCTTTAAAGGTGTCTAAGTATTATTCAAAGATTCTCTATAAAAAACAACATCTTTCAATCACTAAGTTTAATAAGTTGGTTGCTTTATACAATCAACTAAACATTGCACAATAGTCTTAATTGATAACCTGCAATGAACGTGCCAAGCGTATACTAGTTTCGCAATCAAGGTACCCTTGGTGTTAATGAGTGTTCTAATACTATTGAACTAAACTGCATTAACCGTTGACAACACAATCGACAAAGTTGTCCTATCCAAAGCGCACTATTAACATTCCCTTAGTGGGACTATGCCTTGAAACTGTTACTGGATAATAAATATACAATTGAATGATTAATAACAGTGTTAGGAAAGTATACTCAACTATCCCTTACAAAACATCCCCTTGCATCAATCGTACCAACCTCAACGTAACATTGTGTTAATAAAAACATAATTCTTTACTTGACTGCGTCTACGTAAAGCTGATATAATGAAGCTTTGTTGTTTTATTATACAGAGATCTTTTGTATGCAACAATCATACCAATGTTTAATAGATCTATTAATAATGTTGGAACGGTTATTGCAGAGTAAGATGGACCAATGCATGTTGGTATGAATCTTGCAAAGGATTAATGGTGTATAAATAGTATACGATTAATCTTCGGTATAGATCTTGCATCCCCTGCAAAGATCGTGCCAAACATTCTTCGGTATGTTTATTGCAAGGGCCTAGGGGGGTAGGGGACAAACTGACATCGATGTGACCGCGATACTGCTATCCACCCAACTTCAAAGAATATTGACTATAGTAACATTACGTGATAATATAAGCGTATGGTATTTGTAATATACTCCTATCCTCCAGGCACACATTGCCGATTATTAAATCCTAAGCAAACCCGCTCTTTAAATCTATTAACCTTTAAACATTACACACAATTTCAATATGATGCGTGGAAGAGGGTAGTGGTGTTATGACATTCTTTATTTCAAGAACAGATCGATTAATTAGGTTGGTCGGCCTTTTTGGAATTTGTCCAATAAAATTTAATGTTATGGAACCTAAATCTCTTTATCATGTAAGTCCCCATTGGCGTGAGATAACACTATGACCTTTCAATATTATACTCGTTATAATTTAGGAGATTCGACATTACAAGGTATGGCTTTTGTTACCAATGGGGAATATTATATTAGTATTACAAACTTTTATTGTATATACTATCACGATGGTTTTTGGATCGAAACAGGTTGGTCTAACGTAAGTATATGATTTTTTGTTATCTTACATTCGATAATTATTTAGGTAGCTGCTATATTATTAATAATGGATTCTCTGTTCAATTGTTAACGTTTGAATATGGTTATGATATTGGTAATTCGGCGTGGGCTGGATGGGGAAAGATAGAAATATGACTTTTAGATATAGAGATTATTTAAATGCCGCGCATATTTTAATGACAACAGAAGAAATGTACATTGATATTCTAGAGTTTGATGCTGGGTTTGAGAGATATTGGGTTGGGTGGACTAGGGTGGATATATTATAGTAACATATCATTCGTAAACTTTCCAACCATATATCTTCAAATGTTGGATTTTCATTTCGTTGTGACTAGCAAAAATCTTTAAATTCAATATGTTAATGATGGTTTTCTTACCACCATATACTTTATTTCTAATATACCATTTCATCGTCTTATCTTTATAGTTCTCGCATTTTCTTTAGTGGTCGCACATGATATTTTTAATATATACATTCGTATTATGTTTATTCTAAATCGTTCAAAGTATAATCCAATACCTTTAACTTCATTTAATATATAGAAATTATGATGTTTCATATCTCCACAAATTTTAATTTTTCTTTTAAAGTAACAGACCTAAAAAAAGGAATACTTTTAAATAGTATGATATTTATTCTTCTAATATCATAGATTAAACCAATAGTATCGTCATCTATAGGATTATAATAAAAGGTCATGCTATAATAGTAACATTTCTTTTGACACAAAGCAAGGACTATAGTAATATGAATACATGGATTTTTGTTTTATTAACACAAAGACTACCATTGTTTATGATGGTGAGACTTTTGTAAATATAATATCCTTTAAATATAATAGAGCGGGTGATTGGTATTTTGATAATATTGAATTTAATTGGAAACAATTCAAAATATGAATCATAAATTTATAGTAGAGAAAATCTTTAGTACTTTTATATCTTTAAAGACAAAAGATAGGTATCTTATTGATGTGCTTGAATTTACAGTGGATTTAGATTTTCACGATGACACTATCTATAGGGAAGAGTACGAATTGCCAACATCTCTTCCTATAAGTCAAATAAACGATAAATAGGGGTATTATAAACGTGAGCACGGGTCGAAAACGAAGTCGCAGCCAAAGCCCGACAGGGCAGTGGGCAATAAATAAAGAAATACCAGTTGTTGTATGGGCCATGGATAATGGGGATACGGTTATAACAATACTAGAGTTTAAATATCACACTGGTGTAAAACATATTATAAATGGATTATTTAGGATAATACAATGACAGGGTGGTATATTATAAAAGATAAGAAATCGGAGTATAATCCATATGCAGCAATTGGAATATTATTGTCTTTACAAAAACAATGTATTAATATAATACAATTTGAAGAAGGTTCTACTTCAAAAAGAATTAGAGATACTGGTTGGTTTATTATTATAGATTAACAACTGTTTCTGGGTTACTATATACCGGATCGCTTCGCTCTTAGTTTCTATAGGTGTTGTTTCTATGTTGTTAGATCTATCTAAATCTTATACCAAAGGTATATGGGCTTTACAGGGTCCAGATGGGTA
>Ga0137320_1000101_pt1 | contig 16940 bp, 23 predicted proteins | sample EasRivERMZT366_2_FD_104754 | JGI IMG/M metagenome (GOLD analysis project Ga0137320, IMG submission 104754) | Soil microbial communities from meander-bound floodplain in the East River, Colorado, USA - East River MetaG ERMZT366_2 | ecosystem: Environmental > Terrestrial > Soil > Floodplain ...
CTTCGGGTTCACCGAGATGCACGTCTTCGGGATCGATGGGTGCGTCGGGATCGAGAGCATGACGCACGCAACCCCGCACCCGAACGGACCGAAGCGGTTCGCGGAATGCGAGTATCCGGAAGGATCTGGGCGCAAGTGGAAGACGACGCCATCGCTGCTCGAGTGCGCGAAGGCGCTCCCGCACGAACTTGACATGCTGAAGGATGTCACCGCGACCTTCTACGGTGAGACGCTCGCGGCCGAGATCGTGAAGAACTACACGCGCATCCCGAAACCCAAAGGCACAACGCTCGGGGTTATCAAGCCTGCGGTTATCAGCGCGAACTACTGCGAACTGAATAAGCGTCTCCACGTCGAGAACCTCGCCTACGGGGTGGGCGGAGGCAAGCACGCAAAGACGGTGAAGACACTGTGCGAGAAACTCTCGACGAAGTCGGTGCTCGATTACGGCTGCGGCAAAGGCTACCTCGCGAAATCGCTCCCGTTCCCGATCTGGGAATACGATCCCGCGATCGAGGGCAAGGATCAGTCGCCCAGGCCCGCGGATCTCGTGGTGTGCACGGACGTCCTCGAGCACATCGAGCCGGATCTCCTCGACTACGTGCTCGACGATCTGCGGCGCTGCACTCACAAGATCGGGTTCTTCGTGATCCACACCGGGGCGAGTAAAAAGACTCTTGCCGATGGGCGCAATACCCACCTCATCCAACAACCTCGCGAGTGGTGGGAGAGAAAACTGGCGAGGTTTTTCCGCGTCGCACAGATCCAGCAGGCCGGGCCAGAATTGTATTGCGTGGTCGCGCCGCTGAAGGAAGTGAAGCAAACGGTATCGGTTGCGCCGGATCGGATCGAGGAGGCAGCCTGATGGCAACGATTCGCCAGATCGTCAACAAAGCGCTCGAGTTGAAGGGCGCGGCCGACACGATGCAGGAACTCCAGGTGCAGCGCGACAATACCGCGGCGACGTTAGCCTCCCTTGAGACGCGCCTCGCCGTCGCGATCACGACGATGCAGGCGCTGCGCGCCGAACTGGTTGCGTTGATCAACGAACCATGACATGGCTCTCGGCTTCCAGTTTGGCGCGTTCCAATCCGTCGGTTTTCAGGATGAGCCTGGGGTCGCTCCGCCGGTCGTTCTCGGGCAGACCCCGGCCGGCAGAAGGACTCGCCTCCGCCGCCGTTTCGTTCTGGAGGTTGAGGGCCGCGATGTCCTTTTCGAGTCCGTGGAGACGCTGCTCGCGTTCCTCACCGCGCGGGTGGCTCGTGAGGAGCGCGCGGCCGTTAAAGTTGCGCAACGCGACGCCAGGCGTATACTGCGTGCCAGGGGTCAACCACCACAGGTTGTGGTCCCGCGAATTGCGGTCGAGACCCAGGTCGAGGAAGCAAGGATTTACCTTGAGGAAGCGCAGGCTCGGGTTGATCGGATCTACCGCAACGCACTCGGCGCTGCACTCGCGCGCGAGGCGGAGGAACTCGAGGACATAACGGCGATTGCCGGGATGCTATGACGAGAGACGAAGAGATCCACCTTGCGGGGGAATCAGTGCGCGGCGCGAAGGCGCGAGCGGTTCTGGATTCCGAACTATTCAAGGAGGCGGTCGCGCTCATCGAGCAGGACACGCTCGAGAAGTGGAAGACGGCCCCGGTGCGGGACTCCGAGGGGCACCTCGTCCTGCGTCTTAAGTGGCAGGTTATCCAAGAGATCAAGCGTCACCTGGCCGATGTGATAATGACCGGCAAGATGGCTGACATTACGCTGACCGACAAGCGCACTCTCGCCGAGCGTGCGCGGCGCGCGGTCACCGCATTCAAGGAGTAGGACATGGCGCAGGCCCCCCAGGTCATTCAGGAAAAGCACGACGCCGCTCTCGATCGCGTCACCGGGATGTTCGGCGGGGGTGAGCCACCCGAATTGGAAAAGGAGCCGCCGCAAACGCCGGCGGACGCGCCTGGAATCGAGGGCGATGATCAAGGCAAGGCTGCGGGTGATGAACCGCAGAAGACCGAGGCGTCTGAGCAAGGGGTAACTCAGGCGCAGTCTGAAGACACCGAGGTCGTGATCGACGGCGAGACCTATCTCATGCCGAAGAAAATCGCGGATCGGTTCATTCATCAGGCGGACTACACGCGCAAGACTCAAGATCTTGCGGAATTGCGCCGGGTGTCGGCCGCCGAACGCGAAGCAATCATGCTCGAGCGGGCCTTTGAGGGCCAGATCGCAGAGGAGAGGAATCAACTCGCGATTCTTGACGCGCAGCTTTCCCAATACAAGAAATTGGATTGGAGCGCGCTCGACACCGAGCAGTTGCTGAAGGCGAGGGCACAACTCGATCAACTGAAGGAACAGCGAGCCGAAATCGATACGTCGATCAAGGCCAAGCGCGGACAGTTCGATCAGAAGATTCAGAGTGTGACCTCCGAGGTCGTCACAGCAGGCCAGAAATACATCGAGCAGCGGATCCAGAAGTTCTCCGACGTAGAAAAGCAGGCTCTATTTGCCTACGGCGTGAACGAAGGATATGCCGCGGAGGAGATGCAGAAATTGATCGACCCCCGGCTCGTGGTCACGCTGTGGAAAGCGAGTAAATGGGACGCGCTTCAAGCCTCGAAGCCTGGTATCAACAAACGCGCGGCGCAAGCGGCTCCGACCATACGGCCGGGGGCCACTCAACCCCAATCCTCGCGCATCCAGAAGCTGTCGAAAGCTATCAAGGATGCGAAAACGTCGCAGGGCAAGAAAGTTGCGGCCGAGGAATACTTTGCCCACAAAATGGGCAGATAGGAACCAATGTCACAAGTCACCGGCACTACCGACACCTATCGTGTCGGCACCGGCGGCGGTTTGCGTGAAGACCTCGAGGATAAGATCTGGGATTTGTTCCCCGATGAAAATTGGGCGCTGGACAATCTCCCGCGGGTCGATGCCTCGGCGGCCTACCACGAATGGGTGAAGGATACCCTCACCGCCGCAACCAACGTCCCGGCGATCGAAGGTGACGATGCTTCATTTGCAACAATCGTCGTCCCGACTCGCGCGGGCAATCAATGCCAGATCACGAAGAAGCAATTCCTCGTTTCTGGCACGCTCGAAGCAGTATCGAAGGCCGGACGCGCGCGGGAATCCGCCCGCCAGGCCGTCAAGCAGATGCGGGAGTGGAAGAACGACGTGGAGTATTGCGTCGTTCGTAACGCTGCCTCGTCCGCCGGCGGCTCGGGCACCGCACGTTCTTCGGCCGGCATGGAGTCCTGGCTCGCGACCAACGAGATCCTCGGGACCACCACCGCCAGCGCAACGACTCCCGGCTTCGCTGCCGGCGCTGTTGCCTCACCGACGGACGGCACCACAACGGGTGCATTCACCGAAGGTCATCTCAAGAGCATGGTGCAAGGCTCCTGGACCGAGGGTGGGTTCGCACGCATTGTCCTGACGAACACCTCGCAGAAAGCTGCGATCGACGCGTTCCCAGGGCAAGCCACCCGGTTCGTGGATGTGACGAAGGGCCAGCAAGCCTCGATCGTAGGGGCGGCGAACGTGTATGTCTCCTCAGTGGGGGTCCACACGGTCGTGCTGCATCGGCACATCAGGGCATCCGTCGTCCTGGGAATCGACCCCGACTATTGGGCGCTCGCGTTCCTGAGGACACCGTTCATGGAGGAACTCGCCAAGACGGGTGACGGCACGAAATACCACATCGTGGGTGAATGGACGCTCGTATGTCGCAACGAGCGCGCCTCCTCGAAGGTGGTAGCGCTCGCGTAAGGCTCCGAGAGGAAGCCTTTCAAGCCGCCGGCCTGAAAAGTCCGGCGGTTTGTGAGGCGCGCTTAACGGAGAACAGAGATGCCGGATTTCCTGTCCTACGACCCGAAAACGGGCGTCAGGAAGTTTCTCGACCTGGACGACGATACGCTTTTCATCCACGCCGAACAGGATGTCGAGCCGCTTCTCGATCACACCGCAGACTTGCGCAATTCCCGCATCTATGATGAGCGCGGTCGTGAGTTCAATCTTTACTGCAAGATCCCGCCAGTGGTGCAACTGAAGCTGCGCCAGATGGGGATCAACATCTACTCGAAAGACCCAGAGATGATCCGCAAGATGTTCCAGGCGATCAACGCGCATTTCCCGTATCTGAAGGTGACCAACAAGCACCATGAATGACCCGGCGAAGCTGGTGGAAAACGTGCCTCTGGTGGCGCAGATGACCCCACCGGATGTGGTGCGCGCGCTGTGCGAGCAGGGGCGTCTGGAAGACGCCTGGAACATGACTGAGTCGATGTTGAACCAGCGCCCGCACGATGCGAACGCGCTGATTCTAGCCTCCTTCGTATGTTGGAAACTTGCGAAGATGTCGGTCGCCTATCACCTGGGCGTAAGAGCAACGCAACTCGCCCCCCACGAATGCACGGCGTGGTTGAACCTCGGGATCGCGGCGCACGAACTGTGGCTGATCGATGAAGCAATCGCGGCCTACAAGACCGCGATGCACCTCTCGCAGAACGAACTCGATCGCGCGATGGCCTCGATGAATCTTTCCGCGGTGATGATTGACACCGGGAAGTGGGAGGAAGCCGAGCGCTTCGCGCGCCAGGCGTTGAGACACAATCCATCGAGCGTGAAAGCAAAGGCGAACCTGGGATTCGCGCTGCTGGCGCGGCGCAAATGGGAGGGGTGGACTTACTACGGCTACTCGCTCGGCATGGATTCGCGGATCCGTTTCAAGTTCAGGGACGAGCCGGATTGGGATGGCGCTCCCGGCAAAATCGTCGTTATTCACGGCGAGCAGGGTCTGGGAGATGAACTCTCGTTTGCCTCGATGATTCCGGATGCGATCCGCGACTGCAAGCGGGTCATCATCGACTGTGACCGCAAGCTGACCGGACTCTTCAAGCGCTCGTTCCCGCGCGCGAAGGTCTATGGAACCAGGACCGCGAAGGCGCAGGACAATGTGAAATGGGACGAAGATGATTGGGCGCTCGAGGCAAGCTGCGCGATGGGTGAGTTGGGCAAGTTCTATCGCATGAAGGATGAATCATTCACCGGCGATCCTTATCTCGTCGCAGACCCGATCCGGCGCACGATGTGGAGGAAACACTTCGATGGTCTGCGCCTCGAGGATCGCTCGGACGGCACCACAGCGACCCGGCCCGCGATCGGGATCGCCTGGACCGGGGGCATCCCCAGGACCGGGGCGAAGTTTCGCACTCTCACTCTTACCGAGTTGACCCCGCTCCTGCAGTCGATAGACGCACATTGGGTGTCACTTCAATACAAGGACGCCTCGCGCGAGATCGCCACCCTCAACAAGGCGCACCCCGAGATCGACCTCGTGCAGTATCCATGGGCAACGCTCACGCGCGACTACGACGACACCGCGGCGCTCCTCGCCGAACTCGATATGGTGATCTCGATGCAGACCGCGGTCTGTCACCTCGCCGGTGCCCTGGGCAAAGAGTGTTGGGTGCTGCTCCCGAAAAACTCGCAGTGGCGCTACGGGGAGCGGGGCGAGGCGATGATCTGGTATAAGAGCCTGAAGGTCTTCCAGCAAAGATCGCTCAATGATTGGCACGGTCCGATCGGGGAGATCGTCGGCAGACTGCGCCAGAGGGGATTCCCGTCGCATCAATGGAAAATGGAGGCGGCTTGAAAATACCGGAAGAGATACTGAAGGAACACCGCATCGCGGCCGCGTTCGGGTCCGTGGTCTCGCGCGCCGAGATCTTTGCTTCCCTCATCACCGGCATGATCGACAAGCTTGGCATCGAGCAGCTTCTCGACTACGGGTGCGGAAATGGGGAACTCGTGAAACACTTGAAGCCTGACCACGAACTGACAATCCAGCGCTACGATCCGGCGATTCCGGAATTCACTGGAGACCCGGTGCCGATGCAGATGGTAGTCGCGATCGATGTCTTGAACATTCTGCCGGAAGATTACATCGCGCCAGTTCTCAATGAACTGAAACTGGTGACCGATAGCGTGCTCTTTGTCGCCATCGGGGTGAGCGAAAAGACCCCTGAATTCTGGCTCTCCGAACTCTCGAAGCGGTTTGAATTGCAGATGTTCCAAAGGACCGGCGAGAACGCCTGCCACATGATTCTCTTCGCCAACAAGCCGATCGTGGAGTCCTCCCTTGAGCATTAGCACTTACGCCGAACTCCAAACCGCTGTCGGCTCATGGATGGGCCGCGCAGACCTCTCAGCAATTGCTCCTGATCTCATCATGGTCGGGGAAAAGTGGGTCTTCCGCCACGCTCGCTCCCGCGAGATGGAGGCGGCGCTCTCGTTCACGATCTCCGGTGGCGTGGGGGCGGTGCCCTCGGACTATGTCGCGATCAAGCACGCGCGGATCGACGGGACTCCAACCCGGCACCTCAAGGTGCGCGACACGCGCTGGATCTTCGAGAACTATCCGAACCGCTCCGCGACCGCGAAGCCGTCCTATATCGGGGTCGACGCAGCCGAGTTCGTGTTCGGACCCTTCACCGATGCGGATTATTCGGTGCTCGGGATCTACTACAAGAAGCTGACCCCGATCGCCTCGAGCGCGAACGCGCTGTTCCTGGCGAATCCTGACCTGTATCTCTTCGCCGCGCTGGCGGAGGCCGAGCCTTACATGAAGAACGATGCGCGGATCCAGATCTGGATGGGGAAGCGAGATGCAATCGTGCGCGACATCAGGGACGAGATGCGTGCCGGGCAATACGATACCGCGATGGAGGTGAGACTTGGCTGAAGCGGGAAGCCTGATCGAATTCCTGGGATATGCCCCAGACCTGGATCCCACGATCCCAGGGGTCATCACAGAATGCGCCGCGATCATCCCCTCGACCAAGGGATTCAGGGGCGCACCCTCGGCGGTCGCGACTACGCTCCCCGCGCTCGCTGCGGAATGCAAGGGGGCCGCCTCCGTCATCAAGCGCGATGACTCGACCAGGATGTTCGCGGGAACGGCGTCTAACCTCTACGAGTCCGCCGGCACCTCTTGGACAACCCGCACCCCATCCGGCGCGGGACAGACACTGAATGGCCTTGGAACCGCGGATCGATGGCGTTTCGCGCAGTTCCAGGATACAACCCTTGCCACCGCTGAGACCGAGGTGCCGGTATTCATTACGACCGCGACCACCTTCGCCAAGGTCACAACGACCGCGCCCAAGTGCGCGATCATCGAGACGGTGAACAACTTCGTGTTCGGGTTTGACGTCAGCGATCAAGGAGCGATCTTCGACTCCTCCGACCGTCCGGACGGCTGGTGGTGCGCAGCGAAGGGTGGTTTTAGCGATTGGGTGCCCTCGATCACGACGGAAGCCGCGACCGGGACGCTCCTCTCCACCGCAGGCAAGATCACGGCCGGCAAACGCTTCGGCTACCAGGTCGTCGCCTACAAGCGCGGCTCGATGTATCTCGGGACTTACGTCGGGCAACCGCAGATCTGGGACTTTCAACTCGTCATCGGTGAAGCAGGGGCACTCTCCCAGGAGGTGGTGGTCGATGTCGGGACTCCGGAAGAGCCGAAGCACATCTTCATGGGATTGGATAACTTCTACTCGTTCGATGGTTCTCATCCGCTTCCGATCGGCAATCCGATTCGCAAAGCGGTGTTCGAGGAAATCGCGCTCGCTTCCTACTACGCGGCAACAGCGCTGCATGACCGGAACGGGAAGCGGGTTTATTTTTTCTATCCGACGACGAATTCCAACATGCCGAACAAATGCGTCGTCTATCACTACCTGAAAGATCGATGGGGAAGAGACGACCGCACGATCGAGGCGGTGATGCAATACATCGAGCCGGGTCTTACCTACGATGCCCTTGGCGGCAGTTATTCGACATACGATGATCTGCCTTCAGCGACTTACGATCTCGCATTCCTGTCGCCGGGAACCCCGACCCCGGCGGTCTTCAATACCTCGCACCTGGTGCAGACGCTGACCGGGGCGGCGGGAACGAGCGAGATCACGACCGGAGACTACGGGTCGGACCAGATCTTCACGCAATTGTCCCGCATGCGCCCGCGGTTCATCACCGCGCCGACGAGCGCGAACTTGACGAATTACTACCGCAACACGCTCTCCGCGTCCTTGGTTGCCGACACCGTGCGCGCACTTATTTCCGGACGCTTCGACATGAAGCGCTCCGCGCGCTGGCACCGCCTGTCCCAATCCATGGTCGGAGATCACGAGATCACCGGCTTCACAGTCGATGCCATTGCGGACGGACAGGAATGAAACTCGCCCTCGCAAACACGATGCCCCCGCAATACAAGCACGCCGAGATGGAGCGCTCGATGCGGCAGATCGAGCAACAGGTAAATTCGCTGGCCGAAGGCAGGATTGCGGCCAGGCATTTCACCTCGACCACGGTGCCAACGACCGGGACTTTCGCGCAGGGCGACATCATCTGGAAATCGAACCCGACGGAAGCCGGCGCGGCCGCCGCCAAGTATGTGATCATCGGCTGGATCTGCACCGTGGCAGGATCTCCTGGGACACTTCTCGAGATGCGGACGCTGACGGGAAACTGATGGGACAAGTCCTCGACATCAGGCGCACGATGAACTATCACAACGAGCGCGCTGTGATCGTCACCGCCGAACGTCTTCCGGAGAACATGCCGCAGATGCACGCGAAGATCGACCGCATCGAGGAAGAACTGCGGAAGGGCGAACTACTCGACCTTCCGGTGAAACACTATTTCTCACATGGGGTCTACGCGCGCGAGATGTTCATCCCGAAAGGCACGATCGTCACCGGGAAAATTCACAAGTATCAGAACCTGAACATCATGTCGAAAGGCGAACTCTCGGTTCTGACGGAGGCCGGTGTCGTGCGGATCCGCGCACCCTTCACCGTGGTCTCGCCCCCCGGCACGCGCCGGGTCGCCTACGCGCACGCGGACACGATCTGGATTACCATACACGGAACCGAGGAGCAGGATCTCGAGAGGATTGAGGATCATTTCATCGCGCAGACGCTCGAGGATTACCAGGCATTCTCGTGCCTGCTTGAAGAGAAGAGGAGTTTGCCATGAGTTGGGGCAACGTAGCGGGTGCGGGGATTGGAGCGGGGATCGGACTGTTGGGTGGTTCACGCCAGGCCGGAACGACTACGCAGACGAGCGCCCCCTGGGGGCCGCAGCAAGGCTATCTCACCGACATCTACGGGCGCGCTCAACAAGCATCGAACCAGCCGCCCTCACCCTATTCGACGCAGGCGATCGCGCAGATGGCCGCGCAGGCGCAGGATCCGAACTCGCTCGTCGCGGGCGCGCAGCGCAACCTCTCCGATACGCTCGGCGGACGTTACCTCGATTTCAGCAGCAACCCTTACGCGCAATCGCTGATGAATGCCGCGCAGCGCCAGGTGAGCGGTCAATTCAGCGGGGAGAATTTCCGCAGTTCCGCGAATCAAGGCTGGCTCGCCAAACAGACGACGGAGGCCGCGGCCCCGATCTACCAGATGGAGCGCCAGAACCAGATGACGGGTCTTGCCATGGCACCAGGACTGCAGATGGCGAACATCGCGCAATTGGGCCAGGCCGGCGCAATGGAAGAGGCACAACGGTGGTCTCCGTTGGAGCGCTACATGAATCTCATCAGCGGCAATGTCGGCGGCTCGACGACTTCTCCCTATTTCAACAACCCATGGGCGAGCGCACTCGGGGGCGGTCTCGCGGGACTGCAACTCTCGAAAGGACTCGGTCTCGACAAGTGGAACCCATTCGGTGGCGGAGTTGCGATGGAGGGCGGCGGGACCACCATGGGCCGCCCCGATTACGTTCCGTGAGGTAGACCATGGCCGGACTTTTCGACATCTACACTGACCCGCAATCTGCGGGGATCATCGGTGTTGGAGCGGGTCTCCTCGATGCCGGCGGGTATCAACGCTCTCCGGTGAGTCTCGGTCAGGCGATCGGGAGAGGACTCCTGCAAGGTTCGGCGATGCAGGACGCCGCGGCGGAAGCTGATCGCAGGACGAAACTCATCAACGCGCAGACCACGCACCTCGCGATGCAGGACAAACTGTCGCAGGGGCAACTCGACATCGCTTCGCGTAACGCCGCTCTCGTTCGTATGATTATGGGCGAAGGGTTCGGGGGGGCCGCCCCCGCGAGTCCGACGATGGTGCCGTTGCCGGGAGGCTACTCGACACCGGGTGGCGGGCAGGCGAACGCCTACACCGGGCAGTTCGTGCCACCCCAAGCTGCGCAGGCCGCAACCCCGAGGGGAACCCCGCCACAGGTGCAGGCCGCGCTCCTCTCCGGTGACCCCGGCCTCAAGGCATGGGCGGAGAATTGGGTGAAGCAGAACACCCCGCAACTCGTGGAGGTTGATGTGCCTGGGCAACCGGGTGCCAAGATGAAGCAATGGATTGCACCTGGTCAGGCGGCCGGCCCTGCGGCCGGCGGTATTGCACCACCGCGCCAGGAGTTCGTGAATGCCGGCGGGAGCATTGTCCCGGTCAATCCATACGGGCAGAACGCGCCGATTCCAGCAACGATGCCACCGGCAGACGCGGCGAGAATCGCGCTTGACCGCGCGCGGTATGGCTTCGAGACCGGACAAGCACCCCCAGGCCCAGGACAACCCGCTGCGGCACCACAACCGGCGGCGGCACCACAACCGGCGGCGGCACCACAGGACGTGCTCAATCCACAGTATGTCTCCCAGATCACGCCGAAGCAGGCAACGGAAGTTCGCGCAGAACAACCGAGGGCGGCCTCCGCGCTCAAAAATTCAATCGCGCAGTTGAAGCGGCTTGAGATCGCCGCGGAAGAACTCGCGGCGCACCCAGGACTTTCGTGGGCAACGGGAGCGGTTGGCGCTCTTCCGGACATTCCTGGTAGCGCAGCGGCAAATGCCCGCGCCAAGCTGAAAACACTGAAGGCGCAGATCGCGTTCAACGCGCTGCAGGAGATGCGCGCCGCAAGCAAAACCGGGGCGGCCCTCGGCGCAGTGTCCGATGTCGAGATCGACCTTTTGCAGAACTCCCTCGGAGCGCTCGATACCGCGCAGTCATCTGAGGAGATGCGGGCGCAATTGAATCAGATCATGACGCACGCCAGTAACGCGCAGACTCGAATGAAGGAGGCTTACGCGAGCACCTATCGCGAGCCGAACGAACCTGCGGCCCCGCGCGCTCCGATCGTCCAGCCGGGAACACGTTTGCCAAGCGCGGGTGGCGGCAACATGACGTTCCAGCAATTGCGTGAGCAGGCCTCGCAGGCCGGGAGGCGCTGATGGCTCAATCACCGCAAAATTTCCCGCTGCCTGACGGCACCTATATCACGGACGTGCCGGAAGGCACGACACGCGCTGAGATCGCGGCGCTCCTCATCAACTCGGGCCAGGCGCACCGTCTGGGTTATACGGCACCGGATCCGGCGGAAGGGATGTCAGAGATCGACAAGGTGCGCGCCGGTTGGGGGAAGTTCATCATGGAGAACGTCACCGGCGTGAGACAACGTCTCGGGAGCGCGACGACGCAGGACGTGGAGGAGATGCATGCCCGAGACCGCCCGCTGATGGAGACGACCGCCGGCAAGGCCGGCTACTACGGGAGCGCTCTGGGGCATGGTGCCGCTGCGGGATTGATCCCTGGCGTGAATACCCTCGCCGGCTCTACCGCGCTCGGTGCCGGGTTCGGACTCGCGCAGCCGACGACACGCTACGAGGATCCCGCCGCGAATATGATCCGTTCCGCGGGGTTTGGCGCAATCGGCCAGATGGCGGGCCGCGTTGCCTCGGGTGCCCCGATCGTCACGAATCGCAATCCGCCGGCAACGCAGAACCTGGTGGATCTCGCGACGAAGAAATACGGGATCGATCTGCCGACCTCGGTGCGCGCCGGATCGCCGCGCGCGGGTTACGTCGAATCGCAGCTTGCGACCCTTCCTGGCGGGGGCGCGATGCAAACCGCATTGACGCGTCCGCAGGAGCAACTCGCTCAAGCGGTCATGCGGGAAGCTGGCGCAGCCGGGCCTGCGACCTCCGAGACTCTTCGCCTCGCGCAGGAGGCAACGAAAAAAGGGTATCAGAACATCTGGCGCGGCCAGAACGTGGCGATCGACGGCACTTTCACCACCGAATTGTCGGCCGCCTGGTCGAAGGCGCAACGCATGCTACCCAAGGCAGACCAGCGCGTGGTGCGTGCGCAGATCAACAACATTTGGGACAAAGCCGCCCCGGCCTCGCCTACGCAGATGGTAATCCCTGGAGATGTCTACCAGATGATGCTGCGCGGAGAGATCCGCTCGGCGATGCCGGCGCAGGGGCCGCTTCGCACCGCGCTGAAAGATGTGATGAAGGCGCTCGACGGGGCGGCGAACCGATCGGTCGGGAAATCCGGTGGAGCGGCGTTGAAGGATCTCAACACCGAATACGCGATTCAAAAAGAACTTGCGAACCTGATCCCCGCAGCCGAGTCTCGGGGCGGACGCTTCACGCCCTCTGGCCTACTGCCTCGAGTCGGTCAATTTCCCGGCAACATCAGCGAACTCGCGAAGATCGGACCGCTTCTGCGTGAGCCGCCGCAATCAGGAACGGCGACCCGCGCGATAGTGAGCGGTGCGCTCCTCGGTGGTCCCGCATTTCTCGCGGGTGGAGCACTGACGGCGGCCGCCGGCCTGGCGGCCCCGTTCGGGGCCTCGCAGCTTCTCTCGCGCCCATGGATGCAACGCTATCTCGCCGAGGGATTCGGGTCAATTTCTCCGATGCAGCGCGAACTCATCACCACCGGGACTCGAGCGGGTGCTCTCGCGGCTCCGTCGCTCCTCATGCCACGATGAAAGCAATCGACATCGCGCTCCTGCTGAAACCGTTCGCGGTATTTGTGATTGCGATCCCCGGCGCGCTCATCGTGTGGTGGATTAAGCGCAAGATGCCGGATTGCAAGCTGAAGCGCTTCCTGCTTTATAAATATAACTAGGTGAAACATGGCTGATACCGATGGCACGCTGAGACTGTGGTCGACCACGGCCTCGAACAACAAGCCGTCAGGCTCGACTTCGATCGGAACCGGCCTGGATGACAACCTGCGCGAGATCCAGAAGGTGGTGCGGCAGTATCTCGCCGCGGCCGCCTCCGACATGGCGTCCTCGGGGACGGTCGATCTTTCCACCGCGAACGGGTTCTTCGTCAACATCACCGGCACGACTTCGATCACTTCGTTCGGAACCGAAAACGCGGGAATCCATTACCTGCTGAAGTTCGCCGGGTCACTCACGCTCACGCATAACGCGACTTCGCTGATTCTTCCAGGCGGGGTGAACATCCAGACCCAGGCCGGCGATCTCGCCTGGATGATCTCCGAGGGTTCTGGCAACTGGCGCTGCGCGTTCTATCAACCGGCGCAGGGCGAAGGCATTCGGCTCGGCATAAACGGGGCGGACGTTGCCTCGGCGGCGACGCTGAATCTCGACACTTCCACTGGATTGTGCGTCGATGTGACCGGGACAACGACGATCACCGCGATCACGCTCGGCGAGGGCGACACGCGCGTCGTCAGGTTCACCGGGGCGCTGACGCTCACGCACGGAGCCTCGCTCGTTCTTCCCAACGCAGCGAACATCACGACCGTGGCGGGAGACTACGCGATCTTCCGTGGCTACTCCGGCGGCGTCGTGCGCTGCGTTAATTACTCCCCAGAGACGGGAGCGAACGTCGGCGCAGGCGGCGGTCAGGTCTTCAGGGACCACGCGGGCAGGACGCTCAATTTCCGCACGCTGACGACGGTGCTCTCCGGCCCTGCGGGGGCAGCGGTGAGCGGCATCTCCGCCGACACCTCCGGCGACACGTTCCGCGTCGTCTACACGATGACCTCGCCCTCGGCTCCATCCTCCCCGTCCGGCCCCGGCGGCTCCTCGCTCCACCCCGACTCGCTCATCGAGATGGCCGATGGGAAGTTCGAGTGGCTATGCGACATCCGCATCGGCGACAAGGTGAAAGGTGTCAACGGTGAGATGGCCGAGGTGCTCGGGATCTGGAGGAACGTTCTGAACGAGCGCCCATTGTTCTACGTGAACGGCGTGGCGGTGACTGCCGGACACTTGTTCAAGACGGAATCCGGATGGGCCTGCTGCTCTGCCGAGGAATACCGCAAGCGCTACGGCGATCACTACGTCCTGAAAACGAGCCGTGGATACCTCGACATCCATTGCGGCATCGTGCATCCGGACGAAGTGCGCGACCTTGCCCTTGGCGACACCATTCTAGTGGCGGGCGGGAAATACGTCGAAGTCGTTACCATCGAGCGTTTCGAGACGCAGGGTGGAGACAACAAGGTTCCGGCAGCACAGGAGGTCATCTCCCTCTACCTTGACAACGCGAAGGCATACTACTGTGACGGCTACGCAGTCTCAACCATTGCCTGAAGCCGCGGTCGACCCGCTCTTCGACCCGAAGCTGGCGCAATTCCTGGTCTCGAGACGGGATGTCGCGCGCATCGTCGATCTGTGCGAGAGACTCCCGAGTCAGGTCTCGCACATCATCGAGGGCAACGTCTACCGCTTCCTGCCGGAAGTGAGAGACGTGCGTCAGCAATGGATACCGAACGTTCTGTTCACGCAGTGGCTCTTCGAGTTCATCGGAGAATTGACCGATGCCGATGTCAGCCGCATTGGAACGATCTCCTACCTGACCTACAGCGTGGGCCATCATTACAAGTGGCACGCCGACGTGTGCCCCGATCACCTCGATGTCGCGTGGCGCAAGTGGACCGGCTCGATTCAATTGAGCGACCCTCTCGAATACGATGGAGGCGAACTTCAGTTGAGAGCCGACCCGCACGATTACGTGATGGAGAAGGCGCTTGGCAGTGTTCTCGTGTTCAATCCTGAAATTGCGCATCGCGTCACTCCGGTGACGCGCGGCACGCGGCGCTCCCTGGTGTTCTGGCTTGCCGACGAGGGCGTTCGCGCCCCGCAGCGCAGATGAACTTTCAGTCGCTACAGGTGCATGACATTTTCTCCCGGCAACTGGCGGCAGAACTGGCTGCGCGCCTGAGAGTGATGTCAACAAAGGGTTGGCATGAGGATGAAGATGTTCCTGGTTCGTTCGCAAAACTGCGTGCGTTCGATGAGTATCTTGAGCCGCTCTCATCACTCGTAGCGCAGGCGCTCGATTGCGATGTTGTGCCCGTTCGCAGTTATGCCCGCATCTACGTCAAGGACAGCGTATTGCGCCCTCACGTTGACAAGGACGAGATCCCCTACGGCGTCTCGCTCTGTCTCGCGCGCGGGCCACACAATTGGCCGTTCAAGGTAGGCGAGCAGGAATACATCGACAGAGTAGGCTCTGGCATTATCTACGACGGTCTGCTGCGGCACTATCGGCGCGGCAAGGCTCCCGGCGAGCAGGTGCAGGTATTCCTGCACTACGCGAGGAAAGCATGACGATCAAGGTGACGTTGAACGACGCTATCGGGTTGGAGGCTGCCATCAACAAGCTGCCGAGCCTGCCCGCGAAGGCAGCCTACAAGTTCGCTCGCATCGCCGACGTTCTGCGGCGCGAGTTGAAGGAACTTGAGGTCTACCGTCGCATGGGTGGCAACGAGCCGGAGCGCCGTGAGGAGGCGAACGCAGGGATGGCGAGATACCTGAGCAAGGAGATCACGCTGGACTTCGAGCCGATAGACATCTCGGAAATTGCCATCAACGGCATCGAGGTGTTGCCGCATGTGCTTGCGACGTTGAGCCGGCTCATTTCCGATGGGGGCAAGAATGACTGAATGGCGTGACCCGCAGCGCATTGATCAGACCGAGTTTGATGGCGACGGCAATTGCTATAGCGCATGCCTCGCGATGCTGCTTAATGTGTCGCTTTCAGAGGTGCCAAATTTCAACAAGGTGTCCGCGGATAAGGGTGCGCGGCGCGTCGCCCGGCTTGAGTGGTTGAAGGACATGGGATGGCTGCCTTGGGGTGTATGGAGTCCCGAAGTGGTGGCGTCAGCAGCGGGCAAAACTGTCAACGAGCATCAGCATTGGGGGAGGGTGGAGCACCCCTCGCATTTCCCATGGCCGCCGTCACGCGGCTTCTACATCGCGAGCGGACTCTCGCCGCGCAACAACCGGCACTCGACGGTTTATAAAGACGGCAGCCTGTGGCACGACCCGCACCCCGATCGGACGGGACTCACTGTTATGGATCACGTGGAGTTCCTGCGCCCACTCTACCCCGCAGGACTTCAAAGGATTGTGTAATGGATACCGTGATGAGCGAGTCGGCGGAATACATCGAGGAGATCGCGGGATTGTATTTCCGCTCGATCCTGCTCGATGAGGGTTCGCGAGTGCCCCAACATAAGCACGATCACGATCACGCGACGCTGGTGGCTTCGGGTTCCGTGCTGGTGTGGGTGGACGGAGCGTTCCAGGGGAACGTCGCCGCACCGCGCGCCATTCTCATTCGCGCTGGTGCCGAGCACATGTTCCAGGCGCAGGAGCCTAATACCAGGCTGGTGTGCGTGCATTGCCTTGCAACGATCTAACCCAACGAGGAACCCTATGGCAGAGTCATCGGATGATAACGGCACCACGACGATCGAGACGAAGTGGGGGAAGATCACCGGAAAGAAAACCACGGAACTGATCATGGTCTTCTCTCTCTGCCTGCTTGGTGTCATGGCCTGGATTCTGTGGGAGCACAAGATCGATGACAGGTCCGCGAAGAGCGACCTCGCGGCCGCGCTTCGGGAAATGACGGGGGCCGCGAAGGAGGGCGTGCAGGCGCAGCGTGAGATGAACTGCCTGATCTCGCTGCCGCAGGACATGCGCGAGAAGCAGGCGTCGTTCTGCAAGAACATCAGCAGATAAGGCGCGGCACCCGGTTCACGCTGAAAACTAAAAAGGAGATGGCAATGCTTGAGTCAATTGGAAGGATCATCCTCGTCACCGGCCTTGTGCTGCTCTGGGGTCTGATGGGATTCGGTGTCGTGAAACACGCC
>Ga0137320_1000102_pt1 | contig 16753 bp, 16 predicted proteins | sample EasRivERMZT366_2_FD_104754 | JGI IMG/M metagenome (GOLD analysis project Ga0137320, IMG submission 104754) | Soil microbial communities from meander-bound floodplain in the East River, Colorado, USA - East River MetaG ERMZT366_2 | ecosystem: Environmental > Terrestrial > Soil > Floodplain ...
GATTGTGCGTTTTTATTTTAATGAATTTCTTTGCCTGAGCGCGCGCCATCAGACTCTCATTAATATAAGAGTCGAATATCTGGGGAAAAATTGTAATAACGTCAAATGTGATCATTTTTTGTAAACAAAAATCGTGTTTATAATAACACGACTTTTGCTTTTTGTAAATTCGTATTAAAGAGAAATGTTATCAATATCTGACATTTCTTTTTTCTCCATTCTTGGAGCTCTTCCGCCTTCTGGTTCCTCAATCTTAAGATTAACCCTGGCGTGATTCTTCAATCCGACAATTCGGACTAAGTTTCTGATTGCTTTAGCAGTTGATCCTTCTCTTCCAATGATTTGTCCCATATCTTGAGGGTTCACTTTCAAAGAAAGCAATACTCCCATTTCGTCAACTTTTCTTTCTACTTTGACGTCCTTGGGATTATCTACCAAAGCTTTGACAACGTAATCAAGAAACTCTACATCATTGTCTTTTGCCATACATATTCCACGAATACCAACGAATTCTTTTACGAATTGCGACGAATTATTCGTTGCCATTCGTTTTTTGATTCGTTGCCATTTGTGATTTATTCAATTCTGCAGTTCGACTCAGTCTGTTATCAGATAACAGCACTACTCTGCATTTCGATTTCATATTATCAATTTTAAACAGTTTGTCAAATTTAAGGGGGCATGGATGACTAGCATCCATGCCCCATGCCTCAACTCTTGTTCCTAAGAGTTGGACCTAGCGCCGGTGAAACCTTCCCATCCCCACCACCCGAGGACGAACAACGACTACCGTCACGGGTGGAGGAGGCGGAGGTGCCGCCTTCTTGACCGGTGACAAATTGGCAGTCGCCACCCGCATCTTTTTCAAGACGCGGGCAACCAGGTCTTGGAGGAAGCGCGCCGCGCACTCCTTCCAAATTCGCTCGCGCTTGGCGAGCAACGCTTGAGCCTCTTCCCAGCCATCCGGGAGAGGATCGAGCAAACGAGTGACCGGGTCAATCAAAAAATTGACACCCATGATTTTCCTCCCTTTGTTGCCAAGGGGTCTTAGAATTTTCTGCTATCATGGTAAGCAGAAAATTCCGTGCGGGTCTGAAGGGTTACTCATTCGCCCTTCTTTCAAACCACTAATTCATACAATCATTCTGAAATTCTACTACCATTTTCCTTTGAGTAGTCAGTGATTCGGTAACTCGTTAATGATTTGAAAGAAGAGTGTCAGCAGGCCTACAATGTGCAAACCTGCTGACCAAAATTTGTTTTTAAGGAGCGCCCCCCGTATTTGTTCCGCAGGAGGCTTCCCGCGAAACCACCATAGGAGTGCATTGGCCAGCATTCCAACGCATAAGATGATCCAGAATAGTTCCATACTTTATCCTTTCTTTATTTCAGGAAACACCGTATTCCCTTCTTTCAAATCATCTTCCGTGCTAGGGCATGGCGCTTAGGGTGTAGCGTTTAGGTTGAGATTACTAAACCCTAGAACCTAACACCTAGACCCTAATTATGACGGTGATCTGAAAGAAAGGTTCATTATAATACATGACAGGTTCGTTCATATTTTGCCAACCATATAATTATGATTAGCAAAAGTGAACGGAGCAGAATAAACCATGTATCTGCTCCGAGAAGGTAGTTGTAGTGGTACTTACGGCCTAATCCATTGCCACCCACCACAACTTTAAATTAAGAGCTGGATTTTTTGATATCTGGAAATCCAACCAGCCTGTTATAGGGTGATTCAAAAATTCATCATTTCATCCTACTTCTTAACTATACCACCAGTAAGCCTAAGTGTCAATAGTCACTCAAAACGCCCCAGAGAGGGCGTTTTTGCTTATAATAACTAGGATTTTGCTTCTTCTGGTTTTTGAGATTCTGGTTTTTCCTCTAACTTTGGAGATTCCCCTGTCTTATCAACTGGCTTTTCTTCTGCCCTCTTAAGTTCTGGAGCTACTTGTTCTTCCTCTTTTACCTCTACAGAAGATTCCGCCTTTTTTACTTCTACAGCTGGCTTTTCTGGCGTAGTTTGAACTGGAACGGACGCAGTTGCACTTGCCTCTTGTCCCTTGTCGCTTGTTTCTTTTTTTGGTTCCCCAGCAGTAGAGGCTGCTGCTTGGCTACGGGGCTTCGTTTTATGCTTTGCTATTTTCTTTGCATCAATTATCTTTTCTGCAACTAGCAAGTTATGGATTGTTGGTGAAGGTTGAGCTCCCATTTTTATCCAGTGCAAAACTCTGTCCTTTTTAAAAGATTTCTTTTTCGTTAATGGATCTACATATCCTAAAACCTCTACTGCCCTACCGCCCTTAGCAGATCTTCTCTTATCAACGACAACCACTCTAAAAAATGGCTGATTCTTTTTCCCCTTTCTTGTAAGTCTAATAGTAAGCATAATATGATACTAATCTACAAATTTAATGCTAATTTACAGATATGCGAATTCGCATATTAGTAGATTGGCATTACATTTGTATCATTCGTATCTTTGGTTTTACTTGTTCCACTTCTTCACTGCTAAGGCTTGCTTGGCTGCCTCTTCTTCTGCCTCCTGCTTTGAAGATCCTTCCCCCTCAGCCACTTTTTCATCTTCCAAATATACCCCTACGGTGAACTTCTTCTTGTGATCCGGCCCCCATTCTTTAGTCACCTTGTACGCCGGTGTTACCCCGACTTTTTCCTGGGCTTCTTCCTGAAAATGGGATTTTGCATCTTTATACAGCTTTTTTTCAATAATTTCTGGAAGCTTTGGCAAGAGGCAATTTTTGATAAATATATCTGCCTCGTCATATCCTGAATCAAGATATAATGCTCCGACAAAAGCTTCAAATGTATTGGCTAAAATATACTGCCTTGCCTTTCCCAACTCCTTTGCCTCTCCTCTCGATAGAAGCAAAAAGTTATTGAATCCCAGCTCTTCGGCCAAAGTTGATAATATTTTTGCGTTTACTAATGATGCCCTCCAGTTGGTCAATTCCCCTTCTGCGTTTTTTGGAAACTTTTTGTACAGATGCTCCGTGACTACAAGCTCTAAAACCGCATCTCCCAAAAATTCCAACCTTTCGTTCTGCTCTAATCCCAGCTCCGGATTTTCATTCAAATATGATCTGTGCACGAATGCCTGCTTTAGTAAATTTTTGTCTCTAAAAATCGTTCCTAACTTTTTTTCTAATAAGTCAAACTCTTTCATGATGATTTATGAGCGAATCGAATAATATCATCACCCGCCTAAGTTTTTGCATATTACCCTATGTATAAAGTATTTTAACACAAGGGCAAAAATTTAGGCGGGTAAGCTCATTGCGATTCGCTTAATTGTTTATATACTGTACCCAATACCCCGTTTATGAATTTACCAGAAGTCCTTCCTGAAAAGGTTTTTGCCAGCTCAATTGCCTCGTTAATTGCAACCTTTGGCGGAACTTCCTCTTTGTTTGCATATAAAAGCTCAAAAAGCCCTAATCTTAAAACATTCCTGTCAACCAGAGGTATTTGAGGAATCGGCCATTCGGGAGCTGCTTTTTCTATAATATTGTCGATTTCCTTTATGTGCTTTTTGACTCCCTGTGCCATGCTTCTCACAAATTCCAAATCTTCTAAGCCCGGCCCAAAATCCTTAATATTCCTCTCAACAAGCTGTTCTAACACGCCTTCTTTTCTGCCATAGAAGTCCCATTCATATAAACTTTGCATTACTATTGAACGTGATAGGTGCCTACTTGCCATTTTGGAACTAGAATACAGAATTTAGTATTTAGAAGCTTGAATTGAATTTAGAATTCTGGATTCCTTATTCTATTCTAACTACAAGATACTATATTCAAAATTCTTATTATTTCTTCGACATCTCCTCCATTGTTAATGGAGATTCCTCTTTTTGCTCTTTCTCGGTCTTTGCAATTTCTCTTTCTTTCTGTTTCTTCTCTTTCTTTGTCAATTTTCCTAAGACATTAATGATCTCTACTCCTTTATAATATCCGCAGTGAGGACAAACCATATGTGGTTTTACCGGCTTACCGCATTTTTTGCAGGACGTTAAAACCGCAGGAGTGATGAAAATGTGCATCCTGCGCTGTCGTGATGCCGAACTTGATCTGCGTCTTTTTGGAACTGCCATCTTATTTAGAATCTAGAATTTAGAAAATAGAATCTAGAATTGAGTGTATCTTATCAGACAAATTCATTTTTTACAAGAGCACTTACGGGGAAAAATGATTTTCGGTGGATTTTGCACGGTCCGAAATTTTTAAGGTTTTTCATGTGCAATTTTGTGCCATATCCCTTATGAGAAGCAAAATTATATTGAGGGTATTTTTTGTGCATTTTTTTCATAAGACGATCTCTTGTGATTTTTGCAATAATACTCGCGGCCGCAATGGAAAACACTTTTTCATCTCCCTTCACAATAGATTTTTGCGGAATATTTATATTGTTCAATGCAAAGTTTCCATCTAAGATGAGATAACCTCTGTCAAAAAGCCCGCTCGAGCGGTTTTTTTGCCAGAGGTTGGTAACGGCTCTTTTCATGGCAAGCTTTGTAGCATTAAGTATATTTATCTTATCAATTACCTTTTCTGAAACTATGCCAATCCCCCATGTAATATCAGGATGGTTAATGAGATCCTTATATGTTTTTTCACGTTTTTTAGCATTCAGTTTTTTCGAGTCATTAATTTGAAATTTGAAATTTGAAATTTGAAATTGCCAGACCATCGCAGCTACTGCAACAACGGGACCTGCCAGTGGACCACGACCTGCTTCATCTAATCCAACTACAAAATTAAATCCTTGTTTCCACAGAAGTTTTTCTTCACGAAAATTCGGGTAATTCATTGCATAATCTTACCACAAAGTTTTTGTAATAAAAAAGCCCGATGACTCCCATCGGGCCTGCGCTTAGTTTCTCGACACATCCGACAAGCCAGATAACTCGTCTAGGAATGAATCAATTGTTTTCGACACAAAAAGTTCAGGGTTTTGAAAGATGGCTATCGGCACGATCTCACCTGCGGCAATGAGTCTTTCTCTGGGCTCGTAATCCCTTCGTGGTCCGCCGAGGATCACGTCTAGCACCTGCGACTGATCCAAAGGAACGACAGCCACCACAAGGATTTCTCCCGGCTTACCGCCCGGCGGCTTGTCGGTATAGTGAATAGTATATTCACCCTCCTTCATCTCTTTGATGTTAAAACACTTATAAACGTCCTCTTTGGAATCGGCCTCAGTCTTGCAGATGGGACTCATTTCACTCACCGCCCAAAGTACAAATAACATGCCACTCTCCTCTTTTTGAGAGAAGTTATTTACTGATAACGCACCAGCAAATAATTTCTCGTTTGTCTAACTAACAATTTACAATATAAACAAGAGCATGTCAACCCTTGTTTTGGTTTCTGTTAAAATATAAAATTAAGCTACAAATTTTCAATAGTATTCGTAAATTCGTAAACAATTCGTAAATTCGTTGATGAAATGAAGTTTACCCAGCACCACTTTTACGATAAACTCTCTTAATTAATAAAAAATATATTACGATGAATCATTTGAATGACACTAAAAATATAAAGGGCAAAAGTGGTGCTGGGTTTACTCATTTACACACCCACTCCCATTATTCTCTCCTTGACGGACTCCCAAAAATTCCAGAGCTTTTAGATTATGTAAAAGAACTTGGAATGGATTCTGTGGCTCTCACAGACCACGGCGTGCTTTACGGAGCAGTTGAATTTTATAAAGAGGCAAAAAAGCGAGGTATTAAACCTATTATTGGATGCGAAGTTTATGTTGCTTATGAATCAAGGTTAGACAAAAGGCCTAATATAGACGCAAAGAGCTGGCACATGATCTTGTTGGCAAAAAACCAAAAGGGCTACGAAAACTTGGTAAAACTTGTTACAAAAGCCCACCTTGAAGGTTTTTACTACAAGCCACGGATTGATGAGGAAATTTTAGAACAGTATGCAGAAGGGTTAATCGGGACCTCCGCCTGTCTTAACGGAAAAATACCCAAAATGCTTTTGGCAAATAAGATAGATGAAGCAGAATCTTTGGCAAGAAAATATGAGGGCTGGTTTGGCAAAGGAAATTTTTACTTGGAGCTCCAATATCACAAAAATATTCCCGAACAGCAGACTCTCAACAAAAAACTCATTGATTTATCAAAAAAAACTGACATCCCCTTGATTGCCACTAATGACATTCATTACCTAAGGCCAGATGACGCAGACGCTCAGGATATTTTAATGTTAATTAATACCGGATCAGATGCCAATGACCCAGAACGCCTTTCACTAAAGACAGATGACTTTTCAATGTTGAGTCCAGAGGCAATGCAAGAAAATTTTAAAGATGTACCAGAGGCTATAGAAAATACTCAAAAAATTGCGAACTTATGCAATTTTGAAATGGAGCTTGGAAGGGTGCAAATCCCCCACTTTGAGGTTCCAGATGGCAAAACACCAGAAGAATATTTAACGGAGTTGTGCAAAGAAGGATTAAAAAAAAGATTCGGCGAAAATATCACTAAAGAGATGCAAGATAGGATGGATTATGAACTATCTGTAATTAATAAAACGGGTTTTGCTCCGTATATTTTAATAGTTCAAGACTTTGTTAATTGGGCAAAGCAAAACAGGATTGTTGTAGGACCCGGCCGTGGTTCAGCTGGAGGATCATTAGTATGCTACATAACTAATATTACAAATGTTAACCCCCTGCAGTATGACTTGCTCTTTGAAAGATTTTTGAACCCAGAAAGAATTGCTATGCCCGATATTGACATTGATTTTACAGACAGAAGAAGAGATGAAGTCATAAAATACGTATCAGATAAATATGGCAAAGATCACGTGGCCCAAATTATTACTTTTGGAACCATGGCCGCCCGTGCCGTCATAAGAGATGTAGGCCGAGCTCTTGGATATGCCTACAGCTATTGCGATGTTTTGGCAAAAATGATTCCATTCGGGCTGGATTTGTCTGAAAGTTTAGATAAAGTAAGCGAGGTTAAAGATTTATACAAATCGGATCCGCAAGCAAAAAGGCTAATTGACTTAGGGTTGAAACTGGAAGGAGTGGCTCGCCATGCCTCAACGCATGCTTGCGGAGTTGTGATTTCTGATAAACCCCTAACAGACTCCGTCCCCACACAACATCCCCCAGGACAAGATGATGCAATTGTCACCCAGTATGAAATGCATGCCATTGAAGATTTGGGACTTCTTAAAATGGACTTTTTAGGTTTAAAAAACTTAACTATTATTGAGGATACGTTGGCCAGAATTTATGTAATAAGAAATGAGAAAATTGATATTGAAAAAATTCCATTTGATGACAAAAAAAAGTACAAACTTTTGCAGGATGCCATGAGTACATCCATTTTTCAGTTGGAAAGCGAAGGCATGAAAAGATATTTAAAAGAATTAAAGCCTACTGAATTTGAAGATATTATTGCTATGGTGGCTTTGTACCGACCGGGTCCAATGCAATTCATACCAGATTACATTGAAAGAAAACATGGCAAACAAAAAATAGAATACATTTTGCCGCAATTAGAGCCAATCCTAAAGAATACACAAGGCATTATGGTTTATCAGGAGCAGTTAATGAAACTGGCTCAAGTTGTCGCCGGGTTCACACTTGGTGAAGCTGATGTTTTGAGAAAAGCAGTCGGTAAAAAAATTAAAGAGCTTCTTGATACCCAGGAAAAGAAGTTTATTGATGGGTGTGTAAAACAGGGCGCTTCACAAAAAATTGCAGAGGAACTATGGCAATGGATTTTGCCGTTTGCAGCCTATGGATTTAATAAGTCCCATTCGACCGCCTACGCTACTATTGCCTACCAAACTGCTTATTTGAAAGCCCATTACCCTGTTGAGTTTATGGCTTCTGTCTTAACTTCAGAAAAAGCTGATGTTGAAAGAATTGCTTTGTTAATTGAAGAATGCAAAAAAATGGATATTGAGGTTTTGCCACCAAATATTAATGAGTCTTTGAAAAACTTCACCGTCGTCCCCAACCAAAAAAAGATCCGCTTTGGATTGCTGGCAATCAAGAACGTGGGAGAAAATATAATTGAAGCAGTAGTCAGCGAAAGAAAAAAAGCCGGAGAATTTAAATCAATCGGCGACTTCATAAACCGAGTTCAGTCAAAGGATTTAAATAAGAAGTCAATGGAAGCACTGATAAAGTCAGGAGCCTTTGATGCGTTTGCTGAAAGAAACCAATTATTGCAAAACTTGGAAAGATTATTGGAGATTGCCAGAGAAAACCAAAAAAACAAATCCAACGGGCAAATCGGGCTTTTTTCATCAGCACCTAAAATAATTAATCCAGAGATTAGATTAGAACCAGCCACACCCGCAAAAGTTTTAGAAAAACTCGCATGGGAAAAAGAGCTCTTGGGCTTATATGTAAGCTCACACCCTTTAAACGGATTTAAAAAACTCTTTGAGTCAAAATGCTTTGCCATTTCTAAAATTGACAAATCAATGGTAAATAAGAAAGTGATTCTTGGCGGACTCATAAATAATGTTAAAAAAATTATAACAAAAAATGGGAAGCCAATGCTTTTCATTAAATTTGAGGACCTAACCGCAAGAACAGAAATTGTCGTATTCCCAAATTTATTAGATAGAAACCCAAGCGCTCTCCAGGAAAACAAAGTTGTCTTTTTCGCTGGCCGAGTTGACGACCGAAACGGCGAAATAAAAATAGTTGCCGATGACGTACAGGAAATTTTAGTACCGGAGGAGTCTTAAAACTTTTTGATCTTTAAGTAATAACCACTTTTTAGAAGCTTCTAAAAAGTGGCTATTGGCACTTACTAGTAACTTATTGATACCTTCTCACCCAATTTGAGACCCAAATTATCAATCAATCCCCCATTTAACTCCAAGACATATTTTGCATTCTGTTTTGGGTCTATCGATTCACAAATTTCTGCACAAGGATCGGCATTTTCTTTTATAAACACTACTTCTTGATTTTTATTTATCCAAATTATATCAAGTGGGATTAAGGTATCTTTCATCCAGAATGGATAATTCCCTTCTTTAGCAAACACGAAAATCATTCCACTATCTCTTTCCAGATTTTCTCTAAACATCAATCCTTGTTGCTGCTTTTTTACCGTATCGGCGACTTCCACTGTAAAACAATTTTCTTGAAAGCAAACTTTTGCTATACTTTTTTGGTTTGGCAAAAATAATACCAAAAGTAGTAAAACTATTATAACAACTGCTTCTAAAATAATGATTTTAATAATTCTGCTCATAATTGATTATTAAATCTATTGTAATGTTCATTTCAAAAATTTACAATTTTTAACCATAGGCTAATTCGTACGAATTAGCCTATGGTTTTGTATAAAAAAAGCTCGACGACATCTAAATCGCCGAGCCAACAAGGCATCCTACCTTTTATTTTTCTTTTTTTCTTTTTTGAGGAACCAATAAGGTGTCATGGAAAGAAAGTTCCTCAATTGTTCAGCATCGGTGTTAAGACATCCTTGTCTTAACTCAAGCACTCCGTAACACTCAAAGAACTTGGCATCAAACTCAAGTTCACCATTGGGTTCGTTCTTGTAGTGTCTAGCCTGAAGCTGACCCCAAAGCCGACACCTCTCAACTTGGTTTGTGTGGCCATCGTTGAAAAGCACGACACCAGGTTGGAATTGAATTCTGTGCCTTACCTCATGGAAAGCCGAGGCAAGAATGGCCTCTCCCTCGTCATATGGCACCATCTCCTGCAGGCAGAAGTCATTCGGTTCCAATTTTGCCAAAATGTTATGTGTATTGGCAAGTTCAATTGATTTGAGGTGACGCATGCGCCCTTCCTCAAAATACTCATCAATCCCTTGAGAATAGACCCAATATGAGTCTCTACCGGCGCCACTCAAATCTCTGACAAATCCGAATTGCGGATGGCCGGGGTTTGGTCGGCAATCGAAGACAATCAATGGCAACTGTTTTCCTGGTAATACCGCCGAGTCCACCAACAAAATGGCGTCCCTTAGGCGGCAAGCCAATTCATTCATAATAAATCCTTTGAGGAATGGGTTAGAAAAACGAACAGACACAACATAATACTACCATAGTTTATAGTACTGTCAATAGTTTACGAAGAATTATTGAAATGGTAAGATTATTCTAATATATGTAAATACATGGAAGAAAAAGCACAAAAAATACGCCATTCTCTATCCCACTTACTGGCCTCTGCCATCATGGAATTTTACCCTAAAGCAAAACTTGCTATTGGTCCTGCAATTGAAAATGGTTTTTATTACGACATCGAGATTAGCGGGAGTCTGACACCCGCAGATTTAACTAAGATTGAGAATAAAATGAAGGAGTTAATAAGGGAAAATCAGAAATTTATCGGTAAAAAAGTCACCAAGGCTGTTGCTAAAAAGTTATTTAAAAATTCTCCGTACAAGATAGAAATTATTAAGGAGTTACCCGGAAAAACGGTTGGAACTTACCAAAATGGAAACTTTTTGGATTTATGCAAAGGAGGACATGTGGACAATACAAAAGAAATTGACCCAAATGCATTCAAACTTACAAAGATTGCTGGAGCTTATTGGAGAGGAGATGAAAAAAATAAAATGCTTACCCGTATTTACGGAGTTGCTTTTGAAACTTCAAAGGAACTGGCAGATTATTTAAAAATGCAGGAAGAAGCTGAAAAAAGAGACCATAGAGTTTTGGGTGAAAAATTAGACTTATTTACAATTTCAGAGCAAGTTGGAAAAGGCTTGCCATTGTTTACTCCAAAGGGAACATTGTTGAGGGAATTATTGAGCGACTATTCGGAAGAATTGAGGGCTAAAATGGGATGGCAAAAAGTCTGGAGTCCGCACATTACAAAGAACGATCTTTATAAAACTTCCGGCCATTGGGATAAGTTCGGTGATGAACTTTTTTTGGTTGAGTCCCAAGAGACAAAAGATGAATTGGTAATGAAACCGATGAATTGCCCTCATCACCAGCAAATCTACGCTTCAAAACCAAGAAGTTATAAGGATCTACCCATAAAATACATGGAAACCACTACCGTATACCGCGATGAAAAAGCCGGAGAACTTCTTGGCCTTTCAAGAGTTCGCTCAATCACCCAGGACGACAGCCACACTTTTTGCACCCCAGAACAGATTGAACAGATATATCAAGAGGTAATAGAAACAACAAAAACTTTTTACGAGAAAATCGGAATGCCATTAAGGGCGCGCCTTTCTTTTCGCGATTCAAAACAGCCTAAAAAATACTTGGGAGAACCGAAGTTATGGGAAAAAGCCCAGAAAATCCTGCTGAACATTGCCAAGAATAATAACCTTGATTATTTTGTCGCCGAAGGCGAAGCGGCTTTTTACGGTCCTAAGATAGATTTTATTGCAAAAGATTCTTTGGGAAGGGAATGGCAGTTAGCCACTCCTCAACTTGATTTTGTGCAGCCGAAAAGATTTGATTTGACTTATGTAGACAATGAGGGAAAACAGCAGACACCGGTTATGATTCACTTTGCTTTAATGGGCTCAATTGAAAGATTTCTATCTGTATATATAGAACATACTGCGGGAGTATTTCCGCTTTGGCTATCTCCTGTTCAGGTTGTGGTAATCCCAATTTCTGAAAAACATATTGAATACGCCAAAAAAGTAAAGGAAGATTTGATAAAAAATAACATTAGAGTTGAGTTGAAAGATGAAAACGAAACACTAGGTAAAAAAATAAGAGAGTCTGAAATGCAAAAAATCCCCTACCTCCTTGTTATTGGAGATAAAGAAGTCCAGTCAAATTCGGTAAGCGTAAGAGAAAGAAATAAAGGAGACTTAGGTCAGATTACCATGGAAAAATTTATTGATAAAATTAATCAGGAAATAAAAGAAAAAAAATAGTTTATTCTGGATTCTAAATTCTAGATTCTAGATTCTAAAATATGTCTGAACTATCACAATCAACAAAAGATTTAATTTCAAAGTATGAGATATGGCAAAGATCCCTAAAACCCAAAGAGGGTGCTTTAACTTTGCATGTTGATGAAGTTGCCTCGCGAGTGGCTGCTTTTTATGAGCAGATTAGGACAATAATTGACTGGAAAGAAGAACATTTAATGAGAAGAGCTGCAATAATAAGGAAATTAAAAAGAAGGTTTTTAGATTTAGAACTATCTGATTTTTCTGCTCAAAATGTTGCTGAACCATTAGTTTTAGAGTTAATTAGGGGCGGTTACTTTCCGAATGATAAAATAGAAGAATCAAAAATTGCCGATATCCAAAGGATAATTGAAAAATATGTATTCATACTTAAAAATAACCCCGCGCACAAAAATGGCAAAGCTGGGTTGCAGTTCTATACAAAGCTCCTAGAAATTGCTGCCTGCGAAATTGAAGAAACTTTAGCTCCCTCAATAAAAGAAATGGCTATGATAGATTTTATGTTTTTCCACATGCAGGAGCGAATTAAGGTTAATGATGCAATTTACCAAAAGAGTTTACTGAAAAAAGAGGATTCAGATATCCAAATCTATATTGCTGTCCAAAAAGCCCTTTTTAAGTTAGATGAGCCGATAATCAGTTATAATATTCTAAGATACAAATATAGTTATTGGGATAAACCGTCAGAGGAAGAACTTTTAAAACTATCTCAAAATATTAATAAAATATCGCGGGATATTGATTTCGCCTTAAGCCATCCCCTGCAAAGAAAGTTCTATTCTATCTGCGAAAGGTATGATACTCCCTATCTTTTGCTTGGAGATATTCTGTATTCAGATACCACCGGCAGGACATTAAGAGAGATACAACAACCAAACTTGTTGGAAGAGTTTGTAAAAAATGCCTATTTTACAAGATTAAAAGACTTAAAGGTTAGAATAAAAAGAGCGGCTGTTTATTCGGTTGCTTCAATATTCATTACAAAAATATTATCTCTAATTATATTGGAATTTATACTGGCAAAAGTGTTTACCGAGAAATTCGACATAATTATATTAATAGCAAACATCTTAATTCCCACAGCACTGATGATCTTTTTGGTAGGCACCGTAAGGTTGCCCCACAAAAAGAATGTCAATTTAGCTATCATGGAGACCATGAAAATTATTTATCAAAGAGATAAACAAGATATATATGAAGTAAAAATTACCAGAAGAAAGGGCCTTGTGACAAGAGTTGTACTCACTTTTATTTATTTAGTTGGAGCCACTGCTTCATTTGGCTTTATATACTGGGCTTTCATTTACTTTGGATTCCCTGTAGTTTCCACTATTATAAACATTGTATTTATAGCCTTAATTTTGTTTGCCGGGAAAGCCATACAAAGGAGGGCCAGAGAGCTAACAATAGAACAAGAGCGCGAAGGATTCTTGGAATTTATATCAGATATATTGCTTCTGCCAATAGCCGAGCTTGGACGCTGGATGTCTAACACATGGAAACAGTATAATGCTATCGCGGCCTTCTTTTCCGCATTGATTGATATGCCCTTTTCCGCTTTTGTTGAATTTTTAGAAAGATGGCGATACTTTATTAAAGAGAGAAAGGAAGATATTCAGTAGTATGCAAAATAAGTTAATTGTCATTTTGGGTCCAACCGCTTCAGGTAAAAGTAGCTTGGCTGTAAAATTTGCCAAAAAATACAATGGAGAAATTGTTTCGGCTGACTCTCGCCAGATCTATAAATGGCTTGATGTGGGGTCTGGTAAAATTACCAAAAAGGAAATGCAGGGTGTCCCCCACCATCTTTTAAGCATTGCCAATCCAAAAAGAAGGTTTACGGTTGCACAATTTCAAAAAATAGCACTAGAAAAAATAAAAAAGATTCAAAACAGAGGAAGGCTGCCTTTTTTAGTTGGTGGAACAGGTTTTTATATACAATCGGTAGTTGATGGTATTTCATTGCCAAAAGTAAAACCCAATTGGAAACTTCGCAAAAATTTGGAAAAAAAATCTGTTGAACAGCTTTTTTTAATGCTTAAAAAATTAGATCGGCAACGCGCCAAAAGTATTGACCCAGAAAACTCCCGTCGCCTCATTCGCGCTATTGAAATTATAAAAGCCACCAATAAACCTATTTCTAAAATTGTGCGCTCTCCGAGAGCGCACAATTTTGAGATTTTGCAGATTGGAATTCTAAAATCCACAAAAATGTTAAAGAGGCTCATTAGAAAAAGACTAATTAAGCGGCTGAATGGGGGGATGGTTACCGAAGTTCGCAGACTGCGCAGACATGGCCTACCATGGGGGAGATTAGAAGAGTTGGGCTTAGAATACAGATATATTGCCCAGTATTTGCAAGAAAAAATTACCTACCAAGAGATGGTTGCAAAAATCCAGTTAGAATCAGAACATTTTGCGAAAAGACAAATGACTTGGTTCAAAAAAGACAAAATAATTTATTGGGTAAAAAACCAGAAAGAAGCCAAAAAGCTAGTTGAAAAATTTATTTAGTGTACTCAGCTTCTTCAATGTCCCAGATTTCCTTTCCAATATATTTTTCAATTTCCTGAAGGTCTTTTAATAGTTGTCTCTCCCCCGCTAACTCTTCATTAGAAAGTACTTTGTTGAGCTTGGCTTTTTGGATAAAATCAAATTCTTTTCGGATGTCTCCCCTTAAAACTGCAAACCCTCTGCGTACTGATTCTTCCGCCTCTCTTATTTCTTTTACAAAATGCATATGTTTCTTGCGCCCATGATAAGCATGGAAAGCAATATAAATGATAAGCCCAACTGTAATAATAAATAAAATCACAACTAGTATAAAGTAGAGTATTTCATAGCTAATTCTTGAAGAACCAAACTGTATGGCTGTTGACCTTACCGTCATTTGCACTTGGGGACTTGGAGGACTTAGCTGATCTCCCACCTTGCCTTGAGTCCATAGCAGATAGTCGCCAGTTGATAAAAAGTTATCATGCCTATAAAACCAATCTCCGCTTTTGTCAGATATAACTTCGTGTGAAATTGTCTGTCCGTCTTCAAGGTTTTGCAAATATAAAATTACTTTTGCCTCTGCAACATCTGTTTTGCCTCCCACATAGAATATTTCTTCATTGGATATGTTGCGTGAAACTGTATTAATAAGCGGCGGGGTAAGCTCTACCTGCTGAGCTGAAATAAAGTGCGGGATCAAAAGAGAAGCTCCTAATAAAAACAATAACAAGAATGTTTTAGGACCATACCTTGATTTATATCTCCTTAATTCATCAAGCTGTTTTTGCACCTCTCTTGGAAGCAACTTATGGCTCTTATTCAAGTCCAGGAAGTCATGCCACTTTTTGATTTTTAACGCCCCATAAATAAGAATGAGCATCAAGAATACAGAAATAACCCAAAAACCAAACCACGGTATAAAAATAACATTTCCTATTTCAATCCCCTCACTGCCAATAAAATTAAAAGCTGTTGTTACGATTGAAAGATGTTTGGTAATTTCCCTGTAATTTCCAGCCTTATCGTAAGCTCTTACAATAATATCATATTTTCCCAGTTCAAGTGGAGACAAGATATAAGGGCTTTCAGCTTCAATAAACAACGGCTGGTCTGTTTTGGCCAGTAAATTAAGGGGAATCACCTTTAACTCGTAATGATCAATTCCAGAATGCTCATCAGTAGATTGAAATTGCACTACCGGCTGCTTTCTGGTTGTCCTTGAAGATGGGATAATATCTACAGGAAACTCCGCAGGAGGCAGAATATCAACTTGTATTGCAAAATGAGTGATACCACCAAAAACACCCGACCTTAATGCTTTTATATGAAAATAATGGACTCCACTGGTTAAGTTTTTATATACAATTGATGTTTTTTGACCATCTGAAATATTATCTAGAGAATCTACGGGCTCTTTGTTTAGTATGTAGCTATACCCCTCAGCCCCCCCTTCTTCTAAATCCCATCCCAAGCTAACATTTGGGTTTGAATACCAAGCAGATTGACTTGGATGAGTTCTTGAGGTAACAATAGGACCGGCCGGAGGAGGCAATGTAAGATTATAAACTCCGCTTGTGGTATTCGCAAGGCTGTTTGTCCCCAATCCATCATTTAAAAGAACCAGTGAGTCATCAAGAAACTTAAGAGTTGCAGATCCCACTGCTTTTACGCGGAATGTAAGCGTTGTGATAAGTCCGCTACTAACATTGATACCGCCAGGAATACCTCCTTGCAGCTCAATTCTTCCTGATTGGTTGTTAAATTGAGGGGCTGCAGTCCAAATCTCAATGATTGACTTTCCCGCAGTCGGTGAAACCAATTGCAATTTATCGGCCGGAAAACTCATTGACGCTTTGACGGTATTGATTGATTTTCCTTGAGTATTTAAAAGCACAGACACGTCAAATGTGTTTCCAACAGTGAAAGTTCCACCCGATGGCCCAACCAAAAGCGTTGAGGCCCTCGCTACGCTCGGTACCCCACTAATTGCAACGAATAAAAAACTAACAGCAACGAATAGAAGAAAATTCGTTGGTATTCGTCTCACTTTCGTTGCTATTCGTGGATTATTAATTAGCGTTTTATTTTGTTCCACAAAAACTTTTTAAAATAAAAAATTATAGCTGAAATAATAGCCGATAATATCATTATAGCAAAAACCCAGATGTTTTCGTACCACGACAATTTGTTAGCAGCAGATATTGCTGCAATTGAGCTATTTTGCGCCCTATCAATTGCTTTAACTAAAATAATGCTTTTTAAATTTTGGTCTTTTAACAAATATGGGCTTTCGCCTTTGATCCAATTTTCCTCTCCCAA
>Ga0137320_1000103_pt1 | contig 16578 bp, 16 predicted proteins | sample EasRivERMZT366_2_FD_104754 | JGI IMG/M metagenome (GOLD analysis project Ga0137320, IMG submission 104754) | Soil microbial communities from meander-bound floodplain in the East River, Colorado, USA - East River MetaG ERMZT366_2 | ecosystem: Environmental > Terrestrial > Soil > Floodplain ...
AATGTAAGGGGAAGGGTTTATGTGGCACAATACTTTGACGATTTTAAATTTTGGTTTAATAGTAAAAAACTTGAGATTGATAATAGATTAGATGATGATTGAAGTTATCCACAACTTGACACTTGATTTCCCTTAAAATAGGCGTACAGTTAGAAGTAGGTGTAGGTGGAAATTTACTTTCTCGGATTAATCTACGAGCGGGTAAGGGCGATATTCAATTCAGATTAATGAATAGTTTATTACTCGTAATTTCCACTAGTTCACCTAACCTTTTGGTTTCAGAAGACCGGGCTTTATAGTCGCGGTTTTTTGTTTTCTGAAACCTATGGTTTTAGACTAACGGTATTTCTATTAGGAATTATGGAAAAAAAAAATGAAGAAAAATTTGTACTGCCCAAAGACCGGCCGGGATATAAACCTAGTATCCGTGATATTCCTATAGGGGAAATTATTCCAGATGAAGTCTTTGATCTTGAAGATATAAAAACAGAATCAGTCCAGGAACAGCACCTAGAAAAAATCGCCCGTGGATATATTATGGGGACCAATCGGATTTCGAAAAGGAAGGATATTAAGGAAAAATTGGAAGCGAGGGTGATTGAAAAGATTGGTAAAAAGGGAAAATATTTGAGCGATAAATTATTTGAACTGATTGAAGGAATTTATATTGTGTCTTCTGATAAGGGTGGGAATATTAAGTATTACAAGCAACCGCCGAACTTACAGGCCATCATGTACGCGCTGGATCGGGTACTGGGAAAGCCGGGAAGCGCCGAGAAGGAGAACGCCGAGAGCCAGGGAACGACGACAGTGGAGCAGATCATTAAGTCATTTGCTGATGGAACAAAAGAGGAAACTAAAAAAGTAACGGTGCAAAAATAATGGAACAAACGAACGAAGTGGTAAAAGATATAACGAAGGTTCAGAGTACCTTTGATTTAGTGAAGACTTTGTACCGCAATGACATGGGGTTGCCGTTTGAAATGACTAAGGGACAGAACGAGATATTTGACTGCATCTTTAAAAAAAAATCGCCGACCGGACAGCAAAGAATCTGGATCGCCACCGTCACCCAGTACGGAAAATCGGATGTGGTATCGATGGCAACATTGACCAGGGCGGCCACCTACGGGGAGAAGTGGGCCATCATCGCGCCTTCACAAAGTAAGGCTAGGATTATTATCGGCTACCTAATTAAGCATACTTTTGATAATGAGTTTACTAAATCCAGATTTAAAGTTAAGGAGGGAGAGAGTGTGGATAAAATTCGCCGAGAACGGTCTAAGAACCGCATCACGTTTGATTGCGGGGATAATAAGCTGGGGGAAATATTTATTCTTTCGGCGGAAAGCAGATTGAAAAATTCGGAAGATGTGGGAAACGCCCTGATGGGATTTGGATCGCCCAACGTGATCATGGACGAGGCGGCCCTTATTTCTGATGAATCGGATGCCAAGACCATGAGAATGGTGGGAGGTTTTACTAGCTTCGGGACTGATTTCGTTGTAAAGATCGGAAACCCTTTTCAACGAAACCATTTCCTAAGCGCTTACCAGGATCCGGGATATTATAAGATTAATATCGACTGGGAGCGGGCAGTGGCGGAAGGCCGCTTGACGGCTTCGTTCATCGAGGAAATGCGTAAGAAGCCGTACTTTAGAGTGATGTACGAGAACAAGTTTCCGGAAGCGGATGATATTGATAGCCGTGGCTGGACCCAGCTTTTGTCGGAAGACGAGTTAGAGATGGCGATGAAGTACGATGAAACACCAGAGCATGCGGGCGAGAAGCGGTTGGGACACGACGTGGCCCGCGGAGGTTCGAACTTCTCGACGTGGGTGAAGCGCAGCATGAACTTTATGGAGGTGCGGGTGAAGGCGAACATTCCGGATTTGACCAACAGCGCCGCCCAGACCATGATGCTGATGACGGAAGATAAAATTCGGCCAGAAGATGTCTTTGTGGATGATATCGGGGTGGGAGGCGGAGAGGTGGACCATTTAAATTACCAGCAGAAGAAAGTGCGGGCGATCAACGTGGGGAAGGAAGCGATGGAGTACACGCGTTTTGCCAACATTAGGGCGGAAGCCTATTGGAGATTTCGGGAGTGGGTCAAGCGGGGCGGAAAGCTTTGCAAGTGCCACCAGGAAGATTGGATTATTTTAACTAAGATAAAGTATAAGCCGGACAGCAAGGGAAGGATTCGGATTATGAGCAAGGATGAAATGCGTACCGTGGGATTGGATTCGCCGGACGTGTGCGACGGGGGAATGTTAACCTTCGCGCGGGCGGAACACGGCGGACTGGAAGAACGTAAGAAGATGCGCCAGAAAAAAAAGCGCGAGAAAAAGAAGCCTTACAGCCTTTCAATGGGAGGCCATTAATAATGATAAACGAAACCCAGCCACAATTTGCAAAGAAGGAAGCGATCACACTGACGCCGGAACTGACGGAAGGGATTATGGTGCCGGCGGTATATTTTTGGTGCAGTCAGTTTATAGATGACCAGCCGACACTGATGACTGGAGCGGTATTATGGAAGGGTTTGCGGTTTGGACTTTCCTTCCCTATCAACGAGAACCGGGTGATAGCCAGGATGGATTCGGTAAAACTGCTCCGGCACATGAGGGAAATTTCCAGCGTCTTGGCTTTGCACGGAGAGGAAGTGCTGGATAATGATAAGCAGATTGATTTGGAAAAATTAAATGAGCAGGAAGCGATACGATTTAAGTTTGATCCCTTGTGGAATAAGCGAGTGAAGGCGGTTGAACAGTTAATTAAAATAAAAGATATCAGTGAACAGGAAGCCCGGGATTTAACACTTTTATAAACTTATGCCAGATCCAGAATTACAACCAGAAGAAAACCAGGAACCGGTTTATAGCCCTTCGGAATCCCAGAAGGCGCGGATTTTGTCCGTGTACACCGAGCGGGATGATATGTTAAAAAAGCGGGACGATTCGTATCCGCAGTTTAACGACCGGACCTTAAAGGAATTTATTGATGATTCAGAGAAGCGCATGAACGCTTACGTTTTAGATAAGGCCAGCCAAGGCAAGGAGGACTGGCAGGCTAACTTTGCCACGCGCGCGTATGCCAACAAGGCAAAGGCGCTTTTGGCGGCCACCGCCCGCGACCTTCCCGAGATGCACTTTAAGGCGGTCAACGAGCAGAATGAGTATAACCACTTTGCCGCCGACATTATGAAAAACTTGGTGCGCCACTCCTACTACCAGGGAAACCCGCAGGAGGATTTGTTCTTCTTGGCCTGGAGTAATGTTGGCCACGGAACCGTGCTTTCTTATGAAGGATTTGAAAAACAGACGTTTGTTAAAAAGCGGATTAAGGCGTATGACATGTTGACGGGAGATGTGGAAGAAGAAACTTTGGAGCAGACCAGTCAGGGAGAGCCTTGTAGTTATGAGATTCCACTGATGCACTTATTGATTAAGAATTTTTATATTCGGGATATTCAGGAGCAGCCGGCGATTTGTTTGGATACTTTTTACGCTGACCGGGAACGGTTTGACGCAAACTACGGGAAATATTCGAACGCTAAATTTGTTAAGGATGTGGCTGATATGAAGGTTGATGAGCATGATACGTATTTTCACAGCCACTGGAACGAATCACTGGAATCAGGAACGGGATTTTTAGTATCGCGCTACATGAACAAGTACAAGGATTGTTACCGGATCGTGGCCAACGGGGTGGAACTGTATAATGGGCCGATGCTTTGGGTTGATATTACCCGCAAGGGATTTGGCAAGAAGATGTACCCGATTGCAAAAACCATTTATGAACCTTTTGCTACTGGCGACTTCTTTTATGGAAATTCACAACCCAATTCCGCCATGGGAGAGGGAGATGTGTTAAACACTTTGTACAACACTTCTTTGGACAAGCAGTACCGGTCAATGGTGCCGCCACTATTAGTGGGCATGGTCAATAAAGACATGTTGGATTTGGAAGATGAATTGGTGGCCGGGGATACTAAGATTTATGTGGATGATATTTCCCAGGTAAAGCAGATGGAACTAAAAGGTATTTCTGATTCGGATGTGAAGATGATTGATTTAATTTCGCACGGGTTGGATTTGACTACCTTAGACCCGATGCAGGAAGGAAGCGCCCAGAAGTATGTTACTGCCCGGGCGGCCTTGGGAGCAGATGAGCGCGCCCGCCAGTTAAAGGGAATCTTCATGATGTTTATGGAATCACTTTGGTTGCAAAAAATCAGATTGAGAGTACCGAACATATTGCTGGCCTACGGCATGCCGACGATTAAGAAGATTGTGGGCGAGGATGGCGCAGTAAAATTAGAAGAAAAATTCCGATTATTCAACGTGGAAAAGACTACGCTTTCTGATGGAAGTAAGGGAACGTTAGGAATCCAGTTAATGCCCAAGGAACAGATGGGTGACCGGATGGCTTTAAAAAATGATGTGGAGGCGGAGGAATACAATAATTTCCGGGTGGGAAAGCCTTACGAGAAAGTCATTTTGCCCTATGGTTATTTGGATAATATTTCTTTTGATATGGAAATTATTCCGGCTAGTTTGTGGCAGTCCAGCCAGTCGTTGGCGATGGCTATGACCTTGGAAAAGACCAGTATGATTAATAAGTTGTTTCCGGAATACTTTGCCCAGAATAAGGAATTATTATTCAGAGATTTGGTTAAAAATTACAATGATGACGCGGGACGATATGATTTACCTAAGCCCATGGATTTTGCCGAAGAACAAGGATTGGCCTTGGCGCAAGGAGGGGCAGGTAAAAAACCAGGGAGCGGGACGAGCGCGGGAGGTGGGATGGTTTCCGATATCACCGGCAATGGGTCAAACCCGAATAATGACGGTGTGAGTTAATTATTAAAAGGTCGAAAACGAAAATAAAAAAAACGAAGATGATAAGAAAAGTATTTATTGGTTGGATACTCCGATGGCTCGATAGATCACTGGCGCTTGACTATAAAAAGATAGACAGGCAACAGTTTGAGAATTGGGCTTTCGTGAGCGCGGACAATCCAGGGTGGCGAAGTTACCTGGCCTATGAGGATTTAAAACTGCTGAAGGAATTGGGGATACCCAAGCCCGACTACCAGTATTGGATTAACATTGGCCGGCGCATGCAACTTCTGGGATTAGCCGATGAGATGAGAAAATCGTTTGAACTTAAAAAAGCCGCTGAAGAAAAGCGGAAAGCCGAAGCAGAAAAAAATAAAAATAATTAATTAAAAAAACGAACATGCCTGAAAAAACACTAAAAATCAAAAAAGTATTCGTCTGGACCATTTACAATAGCTTGAAAAATACCGCCCCTAAAGAGTTTCCTACCACTGGGGAAATTAAGGAAACCATCACTTCTATCTTGCCAACATTTAAAGCGCAAGTTACCGAGTACATTGATTTGGTAAAAAAAATCAGTGAAGCCGAGGAATTATTCGATGCCAAGAAAATCAATGAAGATGAATTAAAGGAAAAGAAAGCCGCGGTGGAAACGGAATTTAAGGCTTATAACAAAGAACACTCTGGTGATATGTGCGAATTGTCTTTGCCGGAAGAAGCCTTTAAAACTTTGAAAGCGCAATTTGACCGCGACAACTGGGGAAGAAAGTGGGTGATGAACATTGAAGAATTTGGTGAATTGATGGTGGCCTTTGAAGAAGCCGCAAAATAGGAAAGTATCTTGAAAATTTATTAACGCTAACATTAAAAGCAGCTATGTAGATGGCTGCGACCTGGCAGTGAATACGGATTAGTTTCCACTTCGTTTTCTAATCCGCTCACTACCAGATCGCAGCCTCTTACAAGTCGGGTTGCCGGTTAGCATAAACCGATGGTGGGAACCTGCCATTTAAAATAAGATGGTTTTAAAATTATGCCAACAGCAGAAGAACAAAAAGAGTTAGACGATAAAGCCGCCGCCGAAAAAGCGGATAATGAGGCAGCAGAAGCTACGTTAAAAGAAATTGATGAACTTGCTGAAAAGGGCGAGGCCGTTAAAGAGGACGGATTCGTCAAAGTAAAAAAGTCACAACTTCATAAAATTGCTTCTGATAAGGTTAACTACAAGAAAATCGGCTTGGAAAAAAAAGCTGAAGAACGCAAATTACAGGAGGACAAGGAAAAAGGTGGTCAAGGTAACGGTGTTATGGATGAGAAAAAAATCCAGGAAACCGCCACCGGCGCCACTAATAAAGCCTTGCGGGAAGCCGCGGAAAAAACGGCTAAACGCAAGTTCTTTAAAGATCATCCCGAATATGTGGATGATAAGAATTGGAATGAGTTATTGCCTCTCCTTACGTTTCGCGGGGATGAAATAACCCATGAAGATGTCCTTGACCGAATGGAAGGTGCAGTCTTAGAGCATAAACGAAAGACCGGCAAACTTGATGAGTATATTGAGTCCGAGAAAAAACGCGCCAGAGAACAAGGCCGTATGGAAGGCCAGATTGATGGAGGGCGGGAATTCGGCGGAGCCGGTGATCGCAACGAAGGCAAGGGCCAGGCACCACTTTCTGATAAGGGTCAGGAAATGGCCCGGGCTATGCACGTTGATCCGGAGAAGGCTAAGAAAATTGACCCTTCAAAGGATAATGAAATTGATATATTCGCCACTAAAAAATAAAAAGTAATTTTGGAATGATATTTTACTTTTCGCTTTGAGCGATTGGAAATGATATCGCTTCAACAAAACCATGACAGTAAGAGTATTTAGAGCAAATGGTGATATTCACATTGAGTATTACCCAAAGACCGCATCAACATTATTTACCACTAATGAGCCAGTTGCGTTAGACACAACTGGAACCTTGATTCCTTACACACCAGGATTGGCCGCTCCTTTCTTGGGAGTGATCAAAAAGGCAGTAACAGCAACCGACAGTGATTACGCATCAACAACCCGAGTTCCTGTAGAAGTGGGAAACCCTGATACAGAATGGTTGATTGACGCTACCACCACCGCCGCAGCCGCGACTGATGTGGGAGAGTACGTTGATTATGTGGAAGCTACTATTTCAGTAAACGTGGGTGCTTCTAACCAGAACGACTGCTATGTTACCCAGTTGATTTCTTCAACTTTGGTGGTAGTAAAGTTTGCCCGGTTAGTATCTAGTATCACTTCAACTCTTGAATAGTTAGCTAAAAACGAAGTGGAAACATTATTAACCTAACAAAAACGAAGTTAGATTAAATGACAATATTAACCACTAATTTTAATGACCTGGTGAAGAATGCCTTGGTCATGTGGCGCGAGGAATACGACAGTGTTCCCGTGGCCGCTCGTCAATTGTACGACATCGTACCAAACGAGAACTTGACTTCGGAATATTCACAGATTGATAGCCCTGGATTCGCCAGGCGCGCAGGTGAAGGGCAGGACTTTGCTATTGGTTCACCAAGGCAGGGTTACACTCTTAACTTAACAAAAGGCAGAATTGCGCTTTCTGAAAGCGTAACTTGGGCCATGCGCAAATACGACAAGTACCGGGAAATTGAAAAGAAAATCCGTGGACTTGGAAATTCAACCGCGATGAGAATCGAGTTGGATTTAACCCACATGTTTACCTTTGGTTTGCAGGGAGCAAGCTATGTGAACATGGACGGTGAAACAGTTAATACCACTACCGGCGACGGAGTTGCCCTTTTCAGCAATTCCCACACCATCACCGGCAGTGCAACAAACGTTGATAACTTGAATGGAACCGCCGCTTTCAACCGAACAAACTTGGAAGCAGCGCAAAGGTTATTTGACAACATGGTTAACATGAACGACATCAAAGTTGTTCCTCAACCTGATACCATTATCACTGGGTCTGACCCAGCTGTTGTGAACGTTGTAAGGGAATTTATGCGATCAGTTGGTGCTCCAGATACTTCTGAAAACGCTACTAACGTTTATAAGGGAGCATACAACCACATCATTCTTCCTTTATTGGCAACCACTAACTTGGGCGCCCCAACAACCACTGGTGCATACTACTGGATGTTGGCCGACTTAAAGAGAAAAGATGCGATTGCAGAATTTTCTGAAAACCCAACCTTCACTATGGGTATGCCTGGAAATGGAGGCGAGGAATTTAAGAACGAAAACTGGTGGTCAAAATCAACTGCTTCATATGCTTATGGAGTGCTTGACTACAAGTGGATCGTAGGAGCCGCAGCAACTAGTGTTTAGTAATTCAAAAAACGAAGTGGATTATTAATGTTATTTTTTGGCGGGGGTTTCACCCTTTATAGCCTGGAAGGGCCAGGGGACTTACCGGCGATTTACCCCGCCAAGAATAATTCACTATTATGAATTTTGATTCAGGAAGGGCGTCTTCCATTGGTGGAATCAATATCCGAAACAGGCGCGGAAGCGACCTGACGGGTATCCGATTTGCCGACAATCGAAGCGCGCCTACATCAACCAATGACCTGATGCTGTATCGACGATCCAATGGGTTGTACTTCTGGAACGGTTCCACCGAGTATAACTTGTTAACGGGCGTTGTCGGTGGCGTAGGGGACATGAATGCCGTCTATGAGGGCGGCCGGACAGTTACGGTAGACGAAGGAGCTATCATTTATAATGATGCCACCACCGGCTCCGCTAACGTATTAGAATTTAACAAGACTGGTGCCGGAAGCGGAAACATTCTTGATTTTGATTTCACTGCCGCTTTCACCGGCCAAGTATTAAACTTGGACATGGGATCGGCCGTATCAGCCGTCGGTATTCAAATTGATTCTGAAGGAGGAGCCAGAACTGGCGCCGACATTCAGATCACCGATGATTCAACTGGAACGCACATTGCTCTTGATATTAATAAATCCGGATCAGGTGCGACCACTGGACTTGATTACCAGGAATCCTACAACGGATCCTCGGCTTCATTTGCAGTTAAAATTACTTTGGATGCCAATGATGGTCTTGATACCACTGGCATGCAAATTGTTAGGAACGCCGGTATTAGAACAGTGCCTGCTATTGATATTAATGATTCTTCAACGGGATCTGCCAATATCATTGATATTGATGTGTCTGGTGTTTACACTGGGGACATTGTAGATATTGTTACTTCAGCTGCCGCTACCGGGAATGCAATCCATGTGGATTTGGATTCAGCGGTTGCCATGACGGCTTTAAGGATGGAAGGTTCTGGAGTACGAACCCAGCCATATCTTGAATTAATTTCAGATTCAACAGGTTCAGCAGTTTATATGGACATTGATGTTGATGGCGCCGGTTCAGGAAACGTTATCGATATTACCACTTCGACTACCTTTACTGGTTCGTTGATTGGTTTAAACTTGAACGGTTCTACTGGAGGAGTAGCTATCACTATTGATGGTTCGAACGAAATTAGAACTGCTAACCTGATCGCTATTACCAATGACGGAAGTGGAAACACTGACGTTGTGGAAATTGCTGATTCAAATACTGGTGCTGGCCATGTCTGGGATATTAACACTTCCGGTATTGGTTCAGGAAACGTATTGGATATTACTTACTCGGTTGCCGATACTGGTAATGCCTTAAACGTAGTAATGGCTGATAATGTAGCGGGTGCTGCATTAAACATTACCGGCGCAGGCGCCAGGACCGACAGCATTATTGAGGTTTCTTCAGCTGAAACTGGAAGCATTGATGGCATGGTGTACTTCGTTACAACCGGAGTTTTCACTGGCCACATGTTGACGGTTCACTCTGATGCGGCCGCTACCACTGGCGGATTGGTCCACTTGGACTTGGATGCCGGCGTAGCTTACAAGGCTTTGACGATTGACTTGGCAGGTGCCAGGACGGTTGAAATTGCCCTAGTAACCATGGATGGAACTTTCGGCTCGGGTGCCGGAGGAACTTTCTTAAACCTGGACGTATCAATGTCTGGAGCATCTGCTTCACCATTATTTGACATTGATCTTTCCGGAGTTTATACCGGAAACATCTTTGACTTTGCCACTGCTTCCGCTTCAACGGGAACCATATTCGAAGTGAATATGACCAACGCTGTCGCCGCAAGAGTTGAGGTACAAACCTTGGCTGGAACCAGGACGGTAAACGCCAACACTGTTACCCATTCTGCCGCCGGTGCGGTAGACATTTACCAAATTGATGATTCGGGAACTTCTTCTGGACATGTTTGGGATGTGAACGTATCTGGTAATTCTACTGGAAACGTGTTGGATATTGTGATGTCGGCTTCAAGGGTACAAGGTCACGCTATTCACGTTGATATGGCCACTGACCTGGCCGGTAACGCTATCTTAATTGATGCGGCCGGAACCAGGACGGCTCCGATCATCTACATTGCTAACACGGGTGCTGACGGAGGCACTGATGACCACGTTTTGTTCATTAACCAAACTGGAATCTTAGATTCTAACTTGGTTCAATTGACCTTCGGAACTGCGGCTTCTACGGGAGAAGCTATCAGTATTGCCATGGATACCAACGTAGCTGGACGGGCGATTGCTATTACTTCAGCCGCCACCGGAGTTTCTGGTGAAGGCGCTGGATTAGATATCACCCACACGGGCGACTTGGTTTCAGGTGCCCATGTAGTAGAATTTATCTCTACTGGCTCACCATCATCTACTTCTCATGTTTTGTCAGTTCAGCAAACAACGGGCGCGGGATCCGCTGGTGCGTACGCAGTGTACATTAATGCCACAGGTGCGAACGTTGAAGGTTTGAAAGTGGATGCCGGAGCCGTAGTGTTTGATGAAACATTATTGGTAACGGGAACCACCACATTGGGCGCAGTAGTTTATACTTCGTTTAATGATGGAACCACTACTTTACTTTCAACCGCTTTGGAACTAAACCGCGCCGCAGACGTATCAACACGTTTGATGGCCGCCGGTGCAACTGAAACAGTTGCCTTGGCCACTCACGAAGCTAAGATTGTGTTGCTTGATACTTTGGCCGGATCGGTAGTAACCCTACCAGCTGCCACCGGATCGGGCGCAGTTTACCGCTTCATAGTAAGCGTAGTTGCCACATCTAACAGCCACGTTATTCAGGTTGTTGGAACGGATATTATGAGTGGAGCCATTTGGTTCTGCGATACTGATACTGCCGGAACGACTACCGCTTTTGCCACAGCCGCTGATTCCGATACCATCACATTAAATCGAACTACCACTGGATCTGTAAAGATTGGTGAGTACATCGAGTTAATTGACGCGGTATCTGGAACTTGGTGCGTACGGGGATTCTTGACCAATTCGGGTTCAGGAGCCACTCCGTTTAGCGCCGCAGTTTAATAATTAACTATTGAACTTTCACTCTCTCCCTCTTGTTTGACCCTCAATCGGGATCATCAAACCAAGCAAGGGAGAGGGGAATGAAAGTTTAACAAACCTATGTCAAATAGAAATTCTAATTTACCACTACCATTTATTTTCCAGTTTGCGATCACCGCTTCTGGAACACCGGAAAAACTGACCGTAAAAAGACGGGCTACTACTATTGCCTTTGTTGAGGGGAACGCCGACCGCGATACGATTACTGATTCAGCTAACGGATTTTTAATCGCTGGATTTCAGCCGGGCGACCAGATTACCGTGGTCAGTACATCGGCAGTAAATGACGGGACGTATACGATTCATTCCGTAACCGCCGGAGTAATTACCTTGGCTAGCCGAAATGATTTAACAACCGAAACCGCGGGAGCAGCCGGTACGGTAAAATTGACCGCGCCAAAATCAGTACCTGATGGAATTTCGGTAAATATTAAAACTAAGAAAGCCAACACGGGTGATATTACGGTTGGATACAGTTCAGAAACTGCACTTAATACCACCACCGGAAACATTATTTTAGATGCTAATGAATCAATTGGGCTTCAGGTTAGCAGTACTGATTCTATTTGGCTGGACGCAACGGTGAGCGGGGAAATTGTAGAAGTGTGGTTTGAAAAAAATATCCAAGCCGCATAAAAATCTATGACACTAATTTTATTCAACAATAATAAACAGCCGGACACGCGAATGGCAGAATATGACCAGGCCATTGTCCGGCTTGGGTTGGAAAAAGCCAACTTGGAAAAATTGGTGGATTCCGAACGTAAAGAATTGGCGGAAGTCGGTTCTTTGAAGGCGGAGGTGGAGCGGGGTATTAAAACTAAAAAGAAAGAATTGGCGGTTATTGAAAATGATATTGCCGAGGCTGTTACCAGGGGACATAAAACTACTAAGAGTATTGGTGATAAAATCCAGGATTCTGATTTAAAATCCAAGAAGAAAAAAACGGAATTAGCCGGCTTAGAAAAATATTTGAAAGGCTGTGAAGAAACTATTGCAGAGAAAACTGATACAATAAAGTTACTGGAAGGAAAAATCAACGAATTACGGTCGGTGATCCTGGCCGGCAAGGAAGAATTGCTGGAAACGAATAAAACCATGGTCCAGATGCAAGAAGTGATAAGTAAGCTTTCTTTGCAGGAAAAAGAATTGCGGCAGAATGTTAGTGTAATGGAAGATTTTGCCAAAGCTTTGCAGGACAAGGAGCAATTTTTGAATCGCAAGGAATATGATTTGGGCCAATACGAAAAACGGGTGGAAAAAAGTCGCCAAGAAACAGGTAATAATAATAAAATGATTTTTAAATAATATGGGACGATTTGAAAACTTTACACCACCTACACTTGGCAGTGAATTAACAATATCTGAACTGACTACCCTTGAAACATTAAACGCCCTTGCTAATTCATCTGCCGGCCAATTCGTTAGAAAAGAAGGCGGAGTATTCGTCAACGCCACTTTAGCGGAAACGATCGCTCTTTCCGGTCTTTCAGATGTGGCAATTTCTGGCGCTACTTCGGGCCAGGTTTTGACCTTTAACGGATCAAGCTGGGTTAATGATGATCCTACAGGGGGAAGCGGAGGAGGTGGATCGGGAACTGTAACATTGGTGTCAGTAGTTACTGCGAATGGAATTTCTGGGTTGGTAGCTAACGATACGACCACACCAGCTATCACATTGACACTTGGCGCAATTACACCATCGGCAATTAGTGTGTCTGGTTTGACGGCTTCTGAAATAGTTATTACTGATGGATCAAAAAACCTCGCTTCTGCAGCAGTGGCCACCTACCCTTCACTGACCGAATTAACGTATGTGAAAGGCGTAACTTCGGCCATCCAAACACAGTTTACTGGAAAAGCAGCATTAGCACTTTCAAACTTAGCTTCGGTCGCCATCAACACCACCCTAGTTTCTGACACCGACAACACCGATGCTTTGGGAACCGCCGCGATTGCCTGGTCTGATTTATACCTGGGAAGCGGTTCGGTCATTACCTGGACATCGGCGCCATCTACAGCTGATGTTACGCTCACCCATTCAGCCGGAAAGTTGACTTTTGGCGGCGACGGCGCGGTAGAAATTGATTTCAACAACCATGAGATGACGAATATTGATATCAATTCGGGTGCGATAGACGGAACGGTAATTGGGGCGGCTTCAGCCGCGGCCGGAACATTTACCACGGTTGGAGGAACAACTATTACCGCTTCTACTGGATTTGCTCTTGGAGATGGGGACTATATCGGAGTAACAAGTAATGAAATTATTACTTTTGCAACAGCTGGAACGATCACTGTTTCAGGTGCAGATTTCTTAGTGGCAGATGCTAACGGAGTGGTTATTGGACACACCGCACAGTTGGTAGCCGATGGGATTACATCAGAGTTTCAGATTATTGGAACTTCAACGACAGGAATTGATTCTTCACTTCTCATTGCTAATTTCAGCACTACTGCCACATCACCGGCTTTACTTATTTTTGCCAAGTCGGACCAGGGAACGCCCGGCTCGTTTGCCTTACTGGATTCAGGAGATACTATCGGAGGTATTCACTGGGTGGCTGATGACGGCGTTGACTTAACTTCAGTAGTAGCTTCTATTATGGTTTTTGTTGACGGAACTTCGGGTTCTAACGACATGCCTGGCCGTATTGTCTTTGCTACCACGGCTGATTCTGGGGTGGCAGCCACTGACCGGCTTATCTTGGACAGCGTGGGGACTTTAAAACCGGCCGCCCATGACGGCGTAGCCCTGGGAACGACCGCCCTGGGATTTGCTGATTTATTCTTAGCCACCGGCGCAACATTGCATTTTGAAAATACGGATTGGGTTGCTACCCATACTGCTGGAATTCTTACGGTGGGAACCGGTGATTTGCGCATTACAACCGCCGGCACAAACTCTGCTTCAGCGGTGACAGTTGGCGGAACCCAGACTTTAACTAATAAAACTCTGACTTCACCTACCTTAACAACTCCAGGCGCATTTACTACCGGTGGCAGCATTACTTTGGCTGAAAATACCTCTATTGCCTTAGACCCAGCCGGATCAGCTGATGGAAAATATACCGGAATTACCGTTACTGCAATTTCTGGTTATGCCCAGGCCTTTGGGGATTTGGTGTATCTTGATCCAACGGATTCTCGCTGGGAAGCAACCGATGCAAATTCAGCCGCCGCCGCCGATGGCGATGCTCGGGGAATTTTAGGAATGGTGGTAGTAGCTGGAACCGACGGAAATACCTGTACGATTTTATTGCACGGAATTATTAGAGCTGATGCTAAGTTCCCGGCGATGACGATTAATGCTCCAATGTATGTTTCAGAAACAGCGGGCTTGATTACCGAAACCAAACCAACTACCACTGACAATGTGATTAGAACGGTAGGATTTGCAATAACGGCCGATGAATTATTCTTTAGCCCAGAATCGGGATATATAACCCACGTATAATATGAAAACAGATTATAAATTTTGGTACATAAAACGGGATGATGATGGCTTTATAACCCAAGCGACTATTAGGTTTTACGAGGGTGAGGTTACGACAGAAAACGAAAAAGGAGTACCAGTAACGCGGTATCGCAGAACAAAAAGACTGGAAACTTTTGATGATTTACAGCATCTTAAAAAAGATGGGATAGTCAAAGGATTAAAAGAAGTTAATGGTAAGGTGGCAGTTTTTTACAATCAAGAAAACTTTGGGCAAATTAAGACTGATGATGAATTACGAGATTTTCTAAATAAAGAATTAGAAAAAGATAAAAGTCGGGAGCCAATAGAAGAACAAAAAGTAAAATAACATGGCAACATTAACAGTATTTCCAGACCCAAACGTAGAAGTAAGTTCAGTTGATGGATTTGCTGAAATTAGCGATGCTGTATGGGCAACCGCCCGCGGAGCGGCAACTGGTGGGTCTGCATCTGATTCAGGAGGAGTGTATTCAACGTATTGTGCGGCTGACTTGAATTTAGGAACGTATACCATTACCAGAACATTTTGGTTATTTGATACATCTGCCTTGACAGCCGGAGCCACAATCTCTGCCGCAGTTGCTTCTTTTGCCGCAGCAGGCGGGGCGTCAACGAACGCCGATACCACTGCCATGCACATTGTTGCGAGTACACCTGCTTCAAATACCGCCATTACTACAGCTGATTACGACCAGATTGGTTCGACGACCTTTGGAAATATCACCATTGCAAACTGGGTTACCACCAATAACACCTATAACGATATAACCTTAAATGCTTCTGGTTTAGCAGCAATTAGCAAAACAGGAATTACCAAGTTTGCAGGCAGGCTTGCCCTTGATTTAAACGACGTAGCCCCAACCGGAAATAATTATATTGGCAGTGGGTACTTTGCTGACAACGCCGGCACATCAAGCGACCCCAAATTGGTAATTACCTACACAGCACCCGCAGGCCCAGCCAACGTAAAAACATTCAACACTATTACATTAGCAAATACTAAAATCGTCAATGGGATTGCCATTGCTTCAGTAAAAACTAAAAGCGGAATAGCTTAAAATTATGTGGGATTCAACACAAATACAAGTATGGGTTAACACGGCGGCGATGGTTGTGTTGGGTTACTTATATGTCAGGAAAGCTAATAAATCACAAGTTTCAGAAATTGATGGCAATACTATAGCTTCCCTTAAACGGCAGATTGACGCCTATACCAGCGAGGTAGCCACCTATAAGCAGCAAATGTACCAAATGACCTTGAGGGTGGGTGAACAGCAAGGAATTATTACAGTGCAAAAAGAAACGATTGAAAAGTACGAGAAAATTTTACAGAACCGAAACCCGGAATTGACTGATATTTTAAAAGAAATCCGGGACTTTATGAAGGATATTAAAGAGAGCGACAAAAAAGTAATGAAGGAATTGGAGTTTCAGACCAAGATTATTAAGAAGGGTGACGATCGGGCGGAAACATTAGATAAAACGCATAAAGAAATAATTGATAAGGGAATATAGTTCTTTAAATCGTTGAGGGTTACGTAGTCGTTCTCCCAGGGGCGACTGCGTAGCCCTCAACAATAACGCGAAGGATCGCTATACATAGAAAACTTTCTCTTACACAAAGGAGGATCGGGTGAGGCACAATCATCGGCGCGACTTGCACTTCGCCAAGAAGAACAAGAAGCGGAGGCGCAAGCATCCGAACTTTAAAAAGAGGAGGAGTCATGGATAAAATCCATGAGATGCGAGTCAGTTCGCTTTCTGACATCCGTCAGGTAGTCGCAAGACTCCAGTACGAAATGC
>Ga0137320_1000104_pt1 | contig 16345 bp, 10 predicted proteins | sample EasRivERMZT366_2_FD_104754 | JGI IMG/M metagenome (GOLD analysis project Ga0137320, IMG submission 104754) | Soil microbial communities from meander-bound floodplain in the East River, Colorado, USA - East River MetaG ERMZT366_2 | ecosystem: Environmental > Terrestrial > Soil > Floodplain ...
CCTGGTCTCCCGCCCCTCGAGGCGTTCCTCCAGCCGCGCCAGCGAGGCCCCGACCACCTCCTCCAGCGGGAACCACTCCTTGCGGGCGGTCAAGGCGCCGGACTCGATGCGGGTGAGATCCAGCACGTCGGCGAGGAGGCGGCTGAGGCGATCGGCCTCGTCCCGGATCGTCTCGAGCAGATCCCGCCGGCTCTCCTCGTCGAGGCCCGCTCCCTCGTCGAGCAGGCTGGTCACCGATCCCATGACCGCCGCCACCGGCGTGCGCAGGTCGTGCGAGATCGCGCTCAGCAGGGCGTTGCGCAGGCGCTCCGTCTCGACCGTCAGGTGCGCGCGCTCCGCTTCCTCGGTCAGCAGGGCCCGCTCCAGCGCCAGCGCGGTGTGGCTGGCGAAGACGTCAAGGAGCTGCGTCTGCGACGGGGTCAGCGGCGCACCCCGGCGCCCGACGGCCACCCCGAGCACGCCGACCGGGGCCTTGCCCCCCGCGAGCGGCAGGAACAGCGCCTCCGTGCCAGGCAGCGTATCGGTGCCGTACCCCGCGGCTCGCCCGTGGGCGAGGACCCAGCGCGCCACGCTGAGCTCGCGCTCCGATGCGGCGACCTTCTCGCCCGAGCCGCCGCGGACCACGAGTCCGCCGTCGGCGTCCGGTATCAGGACCACGGCATCGATCTCGAACAGCAGTTCCACGTGGCGCGCCGCCGCCTCGGCGATTTCGGAAACGCCGCGCCAGAACGCGAAGCTGCGGGTCATGGCGTAGAGCGTCGCGGTCCGCCGCTCGCGGTCCCGCGCCGCCTCGGCCTGCTGCCGGATCCGCACCGTCAGGCTGCTGACGACGAGCCCCGTAGCCAGCATCACCCCGAACGTGAGCAGGTAGCGGGTGTCGGTGACGGTGAACGTCAGGAAGGGCGGGACGAAGAAGAAGTCGAACGCGGCGACGCTCAGCAGGCTGGCCACGATCGCCGGGCCACGGGAGAAGCGGCTGGCGACGAACAACACGCCAAGGAGGTAGAGCATCGCCTCATCGACCATCTCGAGCAAGGGGCGGACGGAGGCGCAGAGCGCCGTGCTGGCCAGCACCACGGCTCCCGCCCAGAGGTACTCGCGGAGCGGCGTCGGAGGAGTCGGCGCGGCGCGCGCGGCGGCGGGAGTTTCCTCCGGCTCACCGGTCGTGACGAGCACGTCGATGGGGCCGGAGCCGCGCACCAGCCGCTCGACCAGCGATCCCTGGATCCGGTCGCGCCAGCGGGGGTGGGTCGGCTTCCCGACGAGAATGCGGGTGACGTTGCGCTGCCGGGCAAGGTCCAGCACCGCCTGGCTCACGTCCTCGGCGGCCATCACCGCCGCCTCCGCGCCGAGCCGCTCCGCCAGTGTCAGGTGCGCCGCGACCATCTCCCGGTCCCGGACGGGAAGGCGATGGAACGCGGGGGTCTCGACCGACAGGGCGATCCAGGGTGCGTGCAGCCTGGCCGCCATGCGGTAGGCGGCGCGGACCAGGTCGGCCGACTGCGGCGCAGGGCCGAGCGCCACCAGGATCCGCTCCCGCGTCGGCCACGGCTGGGCGATCCCCTGCTCCTGCTTCCAGCGCGCCATCTGCGCATCGACCCGCTCGGCGGTGCGCTGGAGCGCCATCTCCCGCAGGGCGATCAGGTTTCCCTTACGGAAGAAGCGCTCGATGGCGCGCTCGGCCTCGGCGGGGACGTACACCTTCCCCTCCCGCAGGCGCTGCAGCAGATCGTCGGGGGTGAGATCGACCAGCTCGACCTCGTGCGCCTTCTCGAAGACCGAGTCGGGAACGGTCTCCCGCACCGCGACCGTCGTGATCTGGGCGACGACGTCGTTCAGGCTCTCGAGGTGCTGCACGTTGAGCGTGGTGTAGACGTCGATGCCGGCCTCGAGCACCTCCTCGACGTCCTGCCAGCGCTTGGCGTGCTTCGATCCGGGAGAGTTGGTGTGGGCGAGCTCGTCGACGAGCAGCAGGCCGGGGCGGCGCGCGATCGCCGCCTCCAGGTCGAACTCCCGGAGGCGCACGCCGCGGTAATCGACCTCGCGCGGCGGTAGCCGCTCGAGCCCCTCGGTGAGCGCCTCGGTCTCGGCTCGCCCGTGGGTCTCGATCCAGCCGCTGACGACGTCGATGCCTTCCCGGCGGCGCACGCGGGCGGCCTCGAGCATCGCGTACGTCTTGCCGACGCCCGGGGCGGCGCCGAAGAAGACCCTCAACCGGCCGTGGCCGCGCTCCGCCTCCTCGGCCTCGGCGCGCGCCAGCAGCGCGTCCGGATCCGGGCGGCCGTCGCTCCGCTGTGTCGTCACCGCCGCCGCCGGGTGCGGCGCGCCTCGAGCCGCCGGTCGCCCACCTGCGCCTCCGCGAGCCGGCGGCCAGACGCGGCTGCCGGCGACCCCCTCATTCTAATGCAGCGCTTCCCGTGGCCCGCGCCCCCTGCGGACGCCCGTAGCGTCGATCCAGCTCCAGGTTGAGGAGCAGGACGTTGACCCTCGCCTCCCCCAGGAGCCCGAAGGCGCGTGGCTCGATGGCGGCCTCGACCAGGCCTGCGATCTCGGCCGGCTCGACGCCGCGCGCGCGCGCGACCCGCGGAACCTGCCAGCGCGCGCCCGCGGGGCTCAGGTGCGGATCGAGGCCGCTTCCCGAGGCCGTCACCAGCTCCGCCGGGAGCGGCCCCTCCGCCTCCGGGTTCTCCCGCCGCAGCCGCTCCACGTCGGCGAGCACTCGCTCGCGCAGCTTCGCGGAGGTCGGCCCGAGGTTCGAGCCGGAGGATGCGGCCGCGTCGTAGTCGGCGCCTGCCGCCGACGGGCGCGGCTGGAAGTAGGGCGGCGTCGCAAACGCCTGCCCGACGATCTCCGAGCCGACGATTTCCCCCGACGCATCGCGGGCCAGGCTGCCGGAGGCCGCGCCCGGAAAGGCGATCCTCGCCACGCCGGTGAGGGCCAGCGGATACGCGATCCCGGTCAGGAGGAGCGTCGCCGCGGAGAGCCGCAGCGCGGGAGCGATCTGTCTCAGCACGCCTTGCCTCCTCTCAGACCAGGCCGACGAGGCCCAGCACGAGGTCGATCGTCTTGATGCCGGCGAACGGCTCGATGACGCCCCCGACTCCGTAGATCAGCAGCGAGCGCCGCAGCAGCACGTCGGCGCCGAGCGGGCGGTAACGGACGCCGCGCAGCGCCAGCGGGATCAGGGCGACGATGATCAGCGCATTGAAGATGACCGCCGACAGGATGGCGCTGCGCGGCGAGGCGAGGCGCATGACGTCCAGCGGGGCGATCTCCGGGTAGACGCCGACGAACAGGGCCGGCAGGATGGCGAAGTACTTCGCCACGTCGTTGGCGATCGAGAAGGTCGTCAGGCAGCCGCGGGTGATCAGCAGCTGCTTGCCGACCTCGACCACCTCGAGCAGCTTCGTCGGGTTGCTGTCGAGGTCTACCATGTTCCCGGCCTCCTTGGCGGCCTGCGTGCCGGTGTTCATGGCGATGGCGACGTCCGCCTGGGCCAGCGCGGGCGCGTCGTTCGTGCCGTCGCCGGTCATGGCGACGAGCTTCCCCTTCGCCTGCTCCGCGCGGATCAGGCGGAGCTTGTCCTCCGGGGTGGCCTCGGCGAGGAAGTCGTCGATCCCCGCCTCGGCCGCGATCGACGCCGCGGTCAGCGGGTTGTCACCGGTGATCATCACGGTGCGCAGGCCCATCAGGCGGAACTGCGCGAACCGCTCCTTGAGCCCTCCCTTCACCACGTCCTTGAGGTGCACGAGGCCGAGCACCCGCGGCCCGTCCGAAACGGCGAGCGGCGTTCCCCCCGTGCGGGCGATGTCGTGCGCGCCCTGCTCGACCGCCTCGGGGAGCTTGCCGCCGAGGCCCGCAACATGCCGGGCGATCGCGTCGACCGCTCCCTTGCGGACCGCCCGGCCGTCGATATCGCAGCCGCTCATCCGGGTGTGCGCCGTGAACGGGACAAAGGCCATGTGCGGCCGCTGCACCTCCCGCCCCCGCAGCCCGAACTCCTTCGCCAGGATGACGATCGATCGCCCCTCCGGCGTCTCGTCGGCGAGGCTTGCGAGCTGCGCCGCGTCGGCGAGATCCTCGGGCCGCACGCCGGGGGCGGGGCGGAACTCGCTCGCCATGCGGTTCCCGAGCGTAATCGTCCCGGTCTTGTCGAGCAGGATGGTGTCGACGTCCCCGGCCGCCTCGACCGCGCGGCCGCTCGTGGGGATGACGTTCTTGCGGATGAGCCGGTCCATCCCGGCGATCCCGATCGCGGAGAGCAATCCGCCGATGGTCGTCGGGATCAGGCAGACGAGGAGCGAGACGATCACGGTCGCCGACAGCGCGACGCCCGAGTACAGGCCGAACGGCACGAGCGTGACGCAGGCGATGAGGAAGATGATCGTCATGCCGCAGAGCAGGACGTGCAGGGCGATCTCGTTCGGCGTCTTCTGGCGCTTCGCCCCCTCCACCAGCCCGATCATCCGGTCGAGGAACGACTCGCCCGGGTCGGCGGTGATCCGGACCACGATCCTGTCGGACAGGACCTTGGTGCCGCCGGTCACCGCGGATCGGTCGCCGCCGCTCTCGCGGATGACCGGCGCCGACTCTCCAGTCACCGCGGACTCGTCGACCGAGGCGATCCCCTGGATCACCTCGCCGTCCCCGGGGATCATCTCGCCCGCCTCGACGGCGACCTCATCTCCCTTGCGCAGCGCCGACGCCGCGATCCGCTCCTCCCGCCCGTCGCGCAGCCGGCGCGCGGTCGTCTCCTCCCGCAGCCCCCGCATCGCCGCGGCCTGCGCCTTGCCGCGTCCCTCGGCGACCGCCTCGGCGAAATTCGCGAACACGACCGTGAACCAGAGCCACAGCGTCACGTTTCCGGTGAACCAGGCGGGCGCTGCGCCGTCCGGCGCGGCGACCAGATCCCGGATCCAGACGAGTGTGGTCAGGACGGCGCCCACCTCGACGACGAACATGACCGGGTTGCGGGCCATCGTCTGGGGCGCGAGCTTGCGGAGGGAGTCGGCCAGGGCGCGGCGCAGCAGCGCCGGGTCGAACGCCGACACCGCCCGGACCTTGCGCGGGGAGGTTGCGGTCGGATTCAGCATCATCAGAATACCCTCCCCGCCCCGGCGAGGAAGTGCTCCACGACGGGCCCGAGCGCCAGCGCGGGAAAGAAGGTCAGGGCGCCCACGATGACGATCACGCCGACGAGCAGCGCGGCGAACGTGAGGCCGTTCGTCGGCAGCGTCCCGGGGCCGGGGGGCACCGTCTTCTTCCCCGCGAGGAAGCCGGCGATGGCGAGCGCCGGCACGATCATCCAGAAGCGGCCGATGAGCATCGTGAGGCCCAGGGCGGCGTTGTACCAGGGCGTGTTCGCGTTCAGGCCGGCGAAGGCGGAGCCGTTGTTCCCGGCGGCGCTGGTGAAGGCGTAGAGGATCTCGCTGAGCCCGTGGGGGCCCGCGTTGTTGAGCGACGACAGGCCGTAGGGGACAAGGGCCGACCAGGCGGAGAGCGCCAGGATCGTCAGCGGGAAGACGAGCACGTACAGCATCGCCGCCTTCACCTCGCGGGTCTCGATCTTCTTCCCCAGGTACTCCGGGGTGCGGCCCACCATCAGCCCCGCGATGAACACCGACAGGACCGCCATCACCAGGATGCCGTAAAGGCCCGCTCCCACCCCGCCGAAGACCACCTCGCCGAGCTGGATGTTGAACAGCGGCACCAGCCCGCCCAGCGGCGTGAAGCTGTCGTGCATGGAGTTCACCGCGCCGCACGAGGCATCGGTAGTGACGGTCGCGAACAACGCGGAGTTCGCGATGCCGAAGCGCACCTCCTTCCCCTCGAGGTTTCCGGCGCCGTGCGCCGCGTCGAGCCCGGCCAACACCGGGCTGTCCGCCGACTCGGCCCAGTAGCAGGCGCCCACCCCGGCGGCGTACAGGATCGCCATCGCCGCGAGCAGCGCCCACCCCTGCCGCGCATCCCCTGCCATCAGGCCGAAGGTGTGGGTGAGCGCCGCGGGAATCAGCAGGATCAGGAACATCTCGATGAAGTTCGTCAGCGGGCTCGGACTCTCGAAGGGGTGCGCGCTGTTGGCGTTGAAGAACCCGCCCCCGTTCGTCCCCAGCTCCTTGATCGCCTCCTGCGAGGCCACCGGCCCCATCGCCAGCACCTGCTTCGCACCCTCCACGGTAGTGACCTCACGGTAGGGGCTCAGGTTCTGGATCACGCCCTGGGAGGCGAGGAGCAGTCCGAAGACGACGCTCAGAGGCAGCAGGATGTGGACGGTCGAGCGCGTCACATCCACCCAGAAGTTGCCGATGGTCCCCGGGACTCCCGTCCCCTTCCGGGTCAGGCCCCTCGCGAGAGCCATCGCCACGGCGATCCCCGCCGCGGCGGAGGTGAAGTTGTGCCAGGCGAGGCCCGCCATCTGGGTGAGGTAGCTCATGGTCACCTCGCCCGAGTACGCCTGCCAGTTCGTGTTGGTCGTGAAGCTGACGGCGGTGTTGAACGCCGACCAGGGCTCGACGGCCGCGAGGTGCTGCGGGTTGAACGGCAGGACCGCCTGCAGGCGCTGGATCGCGTAGGTGACCAGCACGCCGACGACGCTGAAGGCGAGAAGCGCCGCCGCGTACCCCTTCCAGTCCTGCTCGCTCGCGGGGTCGATGCCGGAGACGCGGTAGATGAGTCGCTCCAGCGGACCGAGCAGGCGCGCGAGCGGGTGCTTCTCCCCCTCCATCGCGCGGTGGATGTAGCGCCCGAGCGGCCGGACGCACGCCAGTACGGCGACGGAGTAGACGAGGATCTGCAGCCAGCCGTTCCAGGTCATCGCGGCCTCAGAAGCGCTCCGGGCGGAGCAGCGCGTACACGAGGTATCCGAGCAGGAGCAGCGTCAGCGCGAGGCCGACGGCGTAGTCCAGGCTCACAGCATCCTCCTCACAGCCGATCGCACGCGCGGACGTAGAGCCACGACGCGGCGAAGAACAACAGCACCAGGATCACGATCGCGACGTCCAGCATTCCCGGACCTCTCTCACCGCCCCCGGCGGCCGTGCACGACTCGACCTGCCCCCGGACCCGACCCGCTCCACCGTAGCGCGGGATGGATAAAAACGACGTAAAAAAACCGGCCCGCTGCCTCGGGCCCGATCAGAACGCCGCCACGACGCCCAGCAGGATCAGCGTCTGGCCGTCCACGAAGGCAGGCGAGCCGTCGGCCGCCGCCTCGGCCGCGAAGGCATCCGCCGTCGACTTGTCGTGACGTCCCTCCAGCTTCACGATCAGGTTCGGCGTGGGGCGGTACTCGAGGGTGAGCGTCCCCTCGTCGAGCCGCTGCGGCGTCCCCGAGATCGCGCCGTCGTCGTCGTCGAAGCGCTCCAGACGCAGCGCAATCGCCAGCTTCGACTCGGGCGGCGCGTAGCGGGCGTAGACGGCGGCGCCGGCCCAATGCGCGGTCTCCCCGGTCGGCTCGTCCTGCCGGGCGGCGTCGAGGCTCGCACCCAGCGTCCAGGACGCACCGACGGGGACGGTCGCGACGATGTCCCCGAGGATGCGCCAGTCCTCGTCGTCGTCGGGGAGTTCCGGGCCAGCCAGCGTGTTGAACGACACCGACGCCCGCGGGCCGGAATAGGCGACGCGCGTGCCGAAGGTCGCGGCGGAGTTGTTATCGGAGATGAGCTGCCAGCCGTTCACGACGTGCAGCTCCGCCGTCCAGCGATCGGTGAACGGGTAGCTCACCCGGAGCCCCGTCTGGTAGTACGGCGACAGCTCCCCCATCCACGAGCGGGTGTAGTTCCAGTTGTCCTTGCTGTTGAATGCCTCGAAGCCGATGTGGCAGGGGTAGATTCCCCCCTCGAACAGCAGCCCCTTCCCCACCGGCGCCCGGTAGAGGACGGAGGCGTAGACGACGTTCCGCCATACGTCCTGGCCGACGGCGGAGCCCTCCGGCTCCCCCGAGTGGACCACCTCGACCGCGGTGCCGAAGCCGAGCGCCACCCGGAAGCCGAGAGGCGCCGGCTCGGCCGACAGCTCGATCTGCGCCTGGTTGAGGCTGAACTCATCCGCGCGCTTCGCCGTGGTGCCGGTGCCGGCGAAGAAGCTGTCGCCGTCCTCGGGATGGTTGTCGTTGTACGCGTAGAACACGTCCGCGAAGCCGTGCACCCGGAGCCGCGGCGGCTCGGGCGCGGGCTGCGCCTCCGTCTCCCCATCCTCCCCGGTCACCGCGGCCGCGACCCCCTGCGACGGGAGCCCCACGACCAGTACGGCGCCAACCAGCAGTCCCCCGATCCGGCGCGCCCCAACGCCTCGCGACTTCCCCCGCAGATCGACAGCGCTCATACGAATCCTCCGAGGTGCGCTCGCGCCTGCGGCGCCACGCGTCGAGGCCGGCCACGCCGCGGCGCAGCGGGGACAAAGCTAGCGGGAGCAACGAAAAGGACGGCAAAAAAAGGAGGAGTTACCGGGGGAGGGTAATCCGGGGGAGATAAAAACGGCGTAAAAAGGCGGGGGGCAGTGAAGAGGTTACCGGTCCGCGTCTACTCCCCCCAGGCCGGGGCGTCGAGGGCTTCCATCAGGGCGCGATGGCCGCCGGTGGCGACGATCTCGCCGTGCGAGACGAGCAGCGAGTCGAGCCGGAGATCAAGCAGGCGCGCGACGGAGGCGCGGAACGCGGCGCGGTAGCGGGCCTGCGACTCGGCATCCGCGGGCGCCCAGGACGCCGGGGCGAGTCGCACGCGGCCATTCCCGGCGCCGAGCACCGCATCCGAGAAGACGATCGCGTCGTGCGCCGCGAGCAGGAACGCCGTCTCGGTCTCCTCCATCCCTTGGATCGCGATCGCCTGCACGCCTCCCGGCAGCGGATCCCCCGGCTCGAACGTCCGGGTCACGGGGCAGTGGACGAGCCCGCGCGCGGCCTGCCGCGCCCAGATCGACGCGCCGGGGCGGCGTACGTAGCGATCGAAGATCGCCTCCGCGCTGCGCTCGTGATAGTGGTTGCCGAGGAGGATCGCCACCGGCACCTTGCACCGCTCGACATCACGGTCGAGGGCACGCCAGAAGCGCTCCGCGTCGGGAGTCCCGTCGGGCGGCGCCAGCGGATCGATGAGCACCACGGCGTCGCGCGCCCCGCTCGCCGGCTCGAAGTAGACGCAGCCGACGCTCTCCCCCCAGCCGCCCGGCTTGTCCTTCTCGGGACGCCACTCAGGGTGCGGAGCGGTCCAGCGCCACAGGCCGGGGCGCAGCGGCTGCACCACCATCTCGGTTGTCATGAGCGCTCCTCCGGGTGGGGTCCTGGGGGATGACGCCAAGGCTACGGCCGGGCGGGTGATGCCGTCAAGGCGGTCAGAAGTGCCGATCGACCAGGATTGGGTTGCCGTCCGGATCCACGGCGATGAAGCCGCCGGGCCCGGTAGTCGTCTCGTTTGGCGGCTGTCCCCGCCGGATAGGACGTGATGAACACGATCTACGCGAGGCCGAACCTCACGCTCGGCGGCGTGACCGGAGCAGCTGGAGGATGTGGTGGCGCTCCGTCTCACGCAGCCCCACCCACCACGCCGCCCCCAGATAGACGAGAACCCCTGCGCCGACGCGCCAGCTCAGGTCGGCCCACGTCGCGCCTACCGCGGGGCGCAGCACGGCGTGCACCGCGACCATTGGCAGCGCGGCGAGCAGGGGTCGCCCCCACGCATTGCCGATGAATCCCGACAGCGATGCGCCCGTCGCCCGACATGCCAGCCAGGGCATCACAATGGCAGAGAGCAACACGGCAGGGACCAGCGTGCCGACCGCCACTCCGGTGATCCCGTAGCGGCCAATCCACGCGATGCTCAATCCGAGGTTCGCAGTCGCCTCGACCAGCAGCAGACCGGAGAGCCAGCCCACCCGGCCCGCGCCCCACAAGGCCGCCTCGCAGGCGTAGCCGGGAGCGCGCACCAGTTGCGCCACGCCCAGACACGCCAGGATGACCGCGCTGTGGGGGAACGACTCCTCGATCCAGACCTCCAGAAAAGCCGGTCCCCCGAACACCAGAGACGACACGAGTGGCAGCCCGAGCAGGGCCCCCCAGCGTCCGGCTTCAGGAAGGAGCGCCGCCGCGCCTCCCGGCTCGACGGCGAGCAGCGCGAAGCGCGGCTGCAGCGCCTCGCGTACCTGCAGCAGGAGCTGGCGGGCGTATTCGACCAGCCGCCCCGGCACGGCGTAGGAGGTGATCGCGGCGGCGGGGAGGTAGGCGCCAATCAGGACGCTGTCGGTCTTGAACAGCACCCGCTGGGCGAGATCGACGAGGAAGGAGAGGAACGAGAAACCGGCAATGCGGCGGAGCATCTCCCGCCGGAAGGCGCGCGGGTTCGGCAGGAATCCGAGCACCGGCAGCGCGGCGATGACGCGGCACAAGGCACCCGCGACTCCCGTCGCGGCGCCTACCAGAACCAGGGTGCGGAGCGCATGCTCGGGCCGGAGGAGCCAGACCAGGAGAGTTACCCGGAGGAGCAGCTCAGCCGCCTTGATGGCATTCAGCGTCGCAATCCGCTCGTGCCCGCGCAGCAGGCCGGAGAACGCCGACGCCGGGAAGGCAATCGCGGTCGACAGTCCCAGCACCCTTACCGCCAGCACGGCGTCCGCGGCAAGATCGGGAGATAGGTCGAAAAGGCGAGGCACTACCGGGGCGAAGAGCAGCACGAGCGCGGCAAGCAGCGTGCCGCAGCCAAGGTAGAGTGCGAGCACCGTCCCCCCCAGGGTGCGCAGCGCTGCCCGATCGTGCTCGCCGCGGAAGCGTGCCGCGTAGCGGCTGATCGCCGATCCCAGTCCCAGGTAGAGGAACTCGGAGTAGCCGAGGATCGACTCGACCAGGATGAGCACGCCGTAGCCGGCATCACCCGCGCGGTGGATCACGAACGGGGTAAGGAACAGACCTGCCGCGATGGTGAGCGCGAACTGCCCCCAACCCGAGACGACGTTCCCCAGGATGCGGGAGCCGGAGGCGCCTGGCGCGGCTCTCATGCGGGTGGCATCTCGGTCACGGCGTGCGGCGCGAGCGGCGCCGGCCGAGCGCGACAGCGCGCCCCGGACGGCCCATGAGCGCGAGCAGCCACCACGCCACAGCCGCGGCGCTCGGGTGGTGGCGGAGGCTCTGCGCGAGCTCCCGGCGAGCACCGGCGACATCGCCGCCGCGGTAGCGGTCGAGCCCATGGATGAATTCCGCCCGGCCCAGACGCGCCGCGAGCCGCGGCAACGCGCGTGCGGCCGCTCCCTCGTCCGCGATCAGCCGCTCGCGCAGCCGGCGCATGAGAACGACGTGGTCCTGGTGCAACGCGGCGTCCCGGGTGGAGGCGGCGCCGGGGAGGAGGGTGCGCCGCACCAGCGGGGCCTCCACCCTGAGGAACCGATGCCGCCGCGCCGCCCGCAGCCACAGCTCGTAGTCGAGGGCGACCTCGAGATCCTCCGGAAACGACAGCCCCTCCTGCGCGAACAAGCTCCGGCGGATCAACGCCGACGACGGGAGGACGAAGCACTGCTCGATCAGGGCGTCGAACACCCACCCCTCGGCGGCGTGCGCCTTGCCGGGGAGGAAGCGCCCGATCTCGTCGCCGGCGGGGCTGACCAGCATGAGATCGGAGTAGATGACCCCGGCCTCGGGCAGGCGCGGCAGCGCCGCGAGCTGCACCGCGGTCTTCTCCGGCAGCCACTCGTCGTCGGCGTGCAGGATGGCCACCCACTCACCGCGCGCCTCCCGGATGGCGGCGTTCGTCGTGGCCGCTTGGCCGCGATGCGGCAACGGCAACACCCGGATCTGCGCGGTGATCGCGGCGGCCTGCGCGGTGCCATCGGTGGAGCCGTCGTCGGCGACGATCACCTCGCACGGCGGCAGCGTCTGAGCGAGCGCCGAGCGGACGGCCCGGCCGACCCAGCGGGCCGCGTTCCAGGCCGGCAGCACCGCGCTGACGGTGGGCGGGCTCATGACCCCGCCCCGTAGCGCAGCTCCACGCGGTGCTCCCCCGGTGCGAGCGGCAGGAGCACCCGCCCCGCATCCGGGTGCGGCAGCGCCGCCAGATCTTGAGGGGACCCGTCGACGAGACAGGCGGCGAGCTTGCCTCCGGCGGTCGTGGTGGCAAGCTGCAAGCTCTGTCCCGGCCCCGAGGCGCGCGCCGCGAATCGGCAGAGCTGGGCGCTGCACGCCTCGAGCTCGACCCGGGCGCTGTCGCGCGCGTCGAGGAAGGCGAGCAGGTCACTGAAGCGGCCTCGCCAGTGGCGGGCGGCCGCCGCGGCCGCGGGCGCCGCGAGCCACTCCTCGAAACGATCGACCGAAGGGACGTACGACATCGTCGTCGAATGGAAGATCGGCACGACCAGGCCGTGGCCAAGCGCGGCGTTCGCGGCCAGCAGGCGCGCGGTGTCGCCGCGCACCATGCTCTCGTCGTCCTGGTAGGTGAACGGCACCTCCCAGAGCGCAAACGGCCGGCCGTTGTCATCGAGCGGGTGGAACGGCAGCGCGGTGCCGAACGGATACCCCGGGGGCACGTCGCCGGTCGGACCGAAGGAGGAATCGAGGCGCAGCCCGGCCGCCGCCAGCGCCCGGAACGTCCCCGACCAATCGTCCCCCCACAGCAGGCCGTGCAGGCGATGGCTCACCACCGGCTGCGGCTCGGCGAGCCGGACGATCGCCTGCAGCTGGTCGTCGAGCCCGTCGCGAATCGCGAGCGGCTGGAACAGGCCAACCCCGATCTTGCGCAGCCGCGGCTCCGGAAAGCCGCGGTCCCAGTGCAGGCCGATCTCGGCCCCCGCGGCGCGCAGGCGGGAGGCGCCCGCCCCCCGCATCCTCCCGGGGACGACGAAGAAGGTGGTCGGGCTCCCCTGCTCGCCCGCGTACTCCGCCTGATAGGCGGACGGGTCCCCGACACCCTCCTCGTCGTGGGTCAGCACGAAGCCGCCGGGGGCGGCGTCGGGGATCGGCCACCAGCCGGGCAACCCGGAGGCGCGGCGGATCTCGTCGGCGACCACGCGCTCGAGCAGGTCCGCGAACGGGATCGCCGCCTCGAGCAGGCGCGGCTCGGCGACGAGATCGACGCTCTGCACCGCCGCGACGCCGGTGCGCTCGCTCCAGCGCGAGACGACGCGAAACTCCTCGCCGGGAGTCCCCTGCTGCCAGGCCGCCAGCAAGCGCCCGAGGTCGAAGGCCACGCCGATCACCGTGCCGCCACCCAGCGTCCGGCTGGCGAGGGCGTCGTACGCGCCGCGACGCAGCAGCACGCGAACCCCCTCGCCGCCGGCGCGGGCCGCCAGCGACACCGTGGGGGCGGGGAGCGTCCCGAGATCGGCGGGTAACCAGGAGGGGGCGTCCGGGCCCGGGGAGAGCGGCTCGGAGGTGGGGACGAGAGACGCCGTCACGGGCACGGCGAGCCCCGCCAGGTCCGCGAGCGGGCCGGGGGGCGGCAGCTCGATCACGATCGTCCTGCCGGCCCGCGCCAGATCGGCGAGCGCCACGGCGAGCGCCTGCGGGTTCGCGGCGCCGCGGGCACCCCCCGCGGTCAGCACGATCACGCCGGCCGGGCTCGACGGCGGGTCCGGGAGCGCTTCGATCCGCGGCGCGCCGAACTCCTGGAGGAGCAGGTTCGACCAGGCGAGCCCCCAGTCGCGGGCGCTGAAGGAGCGCGGCACGAAGCCGGGGGCGAGCAACGCAGGATCGACCCAGAGCGCGATCGGCGCCGGCTCGTCGCCCGGCGAGGCGGCGGCGCTCGCGATGCGGCCTGGGTCGCTCGAGGGGAGCACCAGCGGATGCAGGTCGACCGCGCGCACCCCGACCGCGAGAAGCACGCCGGCGGTGAAGGCGAGCCACCCGCGCGCGCGGCTCATGGGCGCACCGGGGCGTACGTGGCGCCCAGCACGAACTCCCCCGCCGGGACCACGACCAGCGCGGCGTCGCGTCCCATCCTGACGGTGCGATCCCATTTGAGCGCTCCCGCCGCGGAGCGAATCTCCGTGAGCGTCCGCCCGCCGGCCGCGAGCGGCAGGGCCAGCGCCAGATCGGCGCGCCCGGCACGGCCGCGGATCTCGAGCCGCCCGTCCTTCCAGACGCTCGTCAAGGGAGAGGCGGCACGCGCCGCCTCGAAACCGGCCAGGCCCGACATCGTCAGGCTGACGTGCTCGGCGCTCGCGGCCCTCTCATAGCTCCGCTTCCAGTGGTCGAACAACGCGACCGAGGGGCGCCAGCCATAGGTGACCGGATGGAACAGCACGGTGATCGCCTGGTGCCTTCCGTCGCGGCTGGAAGCGAGCAGCCGCTCGAGCGCCTCGGCGTCGAATCCGCCGAGGTCCTCGGAGCCGACGTGCGGCACCTCCAGGAGCGGCAGCGGCAGCCCGCGCCCGTCCAGCGGGCGAAACGGCCGCCCGGTCCCAAACAGGTAGCCGCGGCAGTCGAGGTCGAGGCCGTAGGTCGAGTCCACGGCGATCCCCACCGCGGCGAGCTTCGCGAGCGTGCCGGACCAGGTCGCGTCCCACTCGAGGAAGTGCACCCGCGAGGCGCGCACCGGCTGCCCCGCGGGGAGACGCTGGCGCAGCCACTCGAGCTGGGCGGCCAGCCCCCGCTCCACGTGCAGCAGCCGCAGCGGACCAAGGGTGCGGTCAGCGCGCGCCCCATCCGCCGCGGTGCGGTCCCAGTGCAGGCCGATCTCGCTCCCGTCGGCCGCGGTCGCGACCGCGTCCTCGGGGAGCAGCCGCTGGCCGGACGGCATGAAGTACGAGGTGGAGACGGCCCCGATCCGGCGCTCGTGCTCCGTCATCCAGCGCGCCTTCCCGCCGAACCCCTCGTCGTCATGCGTCATCAGGAAGGCGCCCGCGGCGCCCCCGGGGTATCCCCACCAGGCTGGGAGCGGCCTCTCGTCCTCGAGCCAGCCAGCCAGCAGACGCTCGAGGAGGTCGGCGACCGGGACCTCGTTCTCGAGGAGCGCCGGCGAGATCACCAGATCGTTGCTCTCGAGCCGCGGCGCCAGTCGATCCGGATAGCGGTTGCGAACCACCAGGTCGTCGCCGGGAGTGCCCTGCTGGATCGAGGTCACGAGGCGCGCGGCATCGAAGAGGAGCGTCACGACGCGACCGCCGCCGAGCGCCCGGGCGAAGGCGGCGGGCCTCTCACCCGCGCGCAGCAGCACCTCGGCGTCCACGGTGATCTCGCCCGGCTGGACGCGGACCGGGAGATCGAGCCCGGCGAGCGCGGCCGCATCGAGCGGGCCGAGCGGGCCATCCGCCGCGGGGACGAGGCGCCGCTCCTCGACGGCCGCCGCGCTCGCGGGGACGAAGCCGCCGAGCGCGGCGAGATCGCCGGCGGGCATCTCGAGAAGCAGCGTGGCTCCCGCCGCGACCTGCTCCCTGAGCCAGCCGGTCCATCCGGCGTCGGAGCGGCGGCAGGCGCTGCCGCTCCAGATCAACACGGCCGGCGCCGGGAACGGATGGGGCAACGGTTCGTCGAGATCGAGAACGCGAAACGGGCCGACCTCCTGGGCAACCAGGTTTGCCCACCCCCAGGAGAGGTCGAGCGTCGCGAAGCGGCGGGTGTCGGCGGCGGCGGCGATGGCGCCGCTCGAGATCGCCAGGACGACGTCCGCGGCGCTCGAGGTCGGCACGGCGGCCGCGGCGCCGGGCACGGCCGGGTCGTTCGCCCTCACCCAGGGGGCGTGGATATGGTACAGGGTCCCCGCCGCGAGCAGGATCATCCCGACCCCAAAGCCCAGCAGCAGCGGCCGGAGCAGGATGGCGACGGGCTGGAGGAGACGGCGGAGGCGGGGCGCGATCATCGAGGCCTGAATCGTATCCCGCGACCGGTGCGCCTGCAAACGCGGGTTGCGCGCCTGGGGGGCGCAGGTTAGATTAGCCGCTCCGGGGTCGGCAACGGCGGCCCCCCACGCGAATGCTCCCACCTACGGACACTGGCCGCCAAGCCGACCACGCGGAATCCCTCTCGCGGCTCGGTACCGGCGCGCTCGTCGCCGTCGGGGTCTGGCTCGGCGGCGTCGCCGCCCGCGCCACCGGGCTGCACGACTCCCTCTGGGCGCTCCTGTTGGTGGCGGCCGGAGGCGCGGCGGCGTTCGCCGTCGGGCGGGCGCTCCCGCGGGTGAGGTCGCTGTCGCCGGCATGCCTGTTCCTGCCGCTGACGCTCCTGCCGAGTATTCCGGGCTGGCGTACCCTGGGAGCGACGCTGCTGATCTTCACGATCGCCTGCCTGGTCGATCGGCGCGCCGGGCTCGACGACCCGGCGCGCGCCCGGCTCGTCCTCGGGATCGCCCTCGCGGTCGGCGGGGTGCTCGCCACCGCAGTCGGCCTGCTGCGCCTCACGTGGCTGGCTGACGTCGAGTACGGGCAGGACACCGCGTAC
>Ga0137320_1000108_pt1 | contig 15801 bp, 20 predicted proteins | sample EasRivERMZT366_2_FD_104754 | JGI IMG/M metagenome (GOLD analysis project Ga0137320, IMG submission 104754) | Soil microbial communities from meander-bound floodplain in the East River, Colorado, USA - East River MetaG ERMZT366_2 | ecosystem: Environmental > Terrestrial > Soil > Floodplain ...
GTTTCGAGTGTAACAATATTAAGAAAATATCAAGTTCTGGTTTAATATATGGACAAACTGGTTCTGGAATAACTCTGACAAGCCTCCCCAATACATTAGCAACATTCAATATTAGATTTGAATATGCTTCTAATGTTAGAACCCTATCGGGCAAATTGTACGTCTTTGATGGATCATTAAGTGGAACAATACCTAATATAGAAAATGACCCGTCTGGATTGACGTGTTATTGTGCAGAAATAAGACACAACAATGAAGTTCAAGATGACGATGGCCTTGGCGATTCTACGTGGCAAGACATACATGGCTCTACCTATCTAGACTTGATTAGTTCGCCCGGCACAAGCGGTTTAAGACCAGATGGTAGCCTTACACAAGACACAAGGCATGATTGGTATGTAGCGATGAGTTGCACCCCGGAAGAATTCGGAGATAAACAATTCGCTATGTATTTTGAAACCGAATTTATATAGAATCTAGAATATACTTTAAAATTGTATTATCAAGATTTTTATTAAATCTTTTACGCTTAAACGATTTTATATTTATTTTTGCATCTATCATAACTTCTTCATCTTGATAATCTATCCTAATAACCTTTTTTAGAGACTTTCTCTTTTTAGATAATAGTTTAATTCTTTGTTCTTCACTTAATTTAATATCCTTTGTTATCCTTCTTAAAGATGTTATGGGAATATCTAAAGCCCTACTTATATCTCTAAGAGAACACCCCTCCGATCTTAACCGTCTAGCCTCCGTGTATACGGTTGGTCCAATTATGAAATTTATACTATTTTTTTGTTTATTATTCTTGGAATCCATTATTTTTCTCCTATGGCACACATATCTATTATATTGATACACTTATAATTACCGAAATTCTATTTTTTGTTATAAAGTTGTGTATAAAATAGAGGATAAATAAACTTTTTTGGAGATATAATATATGGCTGCTGCAATAACATTTTTTTCAGGAAACGGAGAGACAGACCTTGGATCGAGCGGTATAGGTTTTTATGGCTCAACATTTGGTCAATCTGTTCAGGTTAGCTTTTATCAAGATAGTACATTCATTACAAATTCAAATGGTACAATAAATGGTGGACAATTAACTAATACTAAATACGTCGGTACTACTTCTGGCGTTCAGATTAATGGTAGTGGTACTGTATTTTTTAGCACTGTTCCAACAATATCTGGAACTATGAACGTAAGATTTACGTATGACACACCAGTTAAGACACAAAATGGTGAAATAAGAATATTCGACCGTTCCGATCCCGATGCTGATCCATCTGGCGTAACTTGTCAAGTATGTCAGTTAGTTAACGGTTTTTCTGGTGTAAATCAATCAACTGGTGCTGCTGATGCTGCAAATGATGGTTGGTTCGATCTAGCTGGTTCTGGAACAACTATGACCCTATTATCAAGCCCTGGTGAATCCGGATTAAGTCCATCTGGTGTTGATACTACTGATGATAGACATGACTGGTATTTTGCATTAAGTGCAAGTCCCGACAGTATTGGATCGAAAACACAATTCGGTGCTTATGTCGCTCTTGAATATCTATAATAAATTAAATACATAAACAAAAGAGGCCAGAAGTAATTCTGGCCTTTTTTATTTATCTCTAGTGTATAAATATATGGAGTTTAAATATGGCATTAATAGATAGAGTTGGTTCAGGTGGAGATATATCTTCACATGCTTTTTCTGCTGGTGTGTACTTATTAGCTCGCGGAATTATTACAAGAAATCAATTTATCACCGGATTCGAAATAGAACAAAAGGATGAAGGCCAATTAGATCAATTAATAGCTCATTATAGTGGATTGAATGCAGAAAATAGAGCAGCTTTTCACGGTAAATTTGAATCATTAAATATATTGCTTGAAGAAGGACTTATAACACAACCTCAATACAAAAATTTATTAGGATTAACATAATGTATCAAAAAACGTATGGGCTTGACGGACAAGAGTATGATTCTGCTCAAGAAGCAAGGATAGCAGATTGGCTATTTATAAATGGTATAAATTTCGAACCGCACAAACTCCTGCCAAAACCTTCGAAACAAAAATGCGATTTCTATTTGACTGACTATGACTTGTGGCTTGAATGGGATGGTCTTATGCAAGTTAGAGGATTGTCTTCTTGTGATGCTGATATTAGAGCGTCTAAAAAAGTTAAGTTCTATGAAAAACATAATATGAAATATGTTGTACTAACAAGAGATGATGATTGGGAAAATATACTTTTCGAAATAATTCTTGGGGGCTAATTGTGAAAATGAATTCTAATCTAATGACTGGCGCTGTTGGTACATTCTTAGGTATATTAAGTGGAACGGCAGTTACCGCATACGCTATGGGTTTAGAAAAAGCTACGATAAGTCAAAATATTGAACGGAATAAGACAGAAGTTGATGACTTGAAGAAATTGATAGCAGATCAATTATTCATATCTAATGGTCATTTAGACCAGATAAATTCATCTATGCAGCTTCAAGCTATAGCTATTGGCGAAATAAAAGGTGACGTTAAAACATTACAGGCTATAGTTGAAATAATGCAAAATAAAAAATAAGAGGCATTTCTGCCTCTCATGTTTTTGTAATATTATTAAACTATTAGCTTTTGGTTTTTGCTTGAGATATCTCATGCAATTTCTTAATAACAGATTGTGCTTGACTAAAATCTAGTGTTTTAATAGATTTTATATCTTTTCCGGGAAACAATTCATTAGCTAATCCTAGAGCATCTTTATTAAATCTCTTTGACAATAGTTCTATAGCAGAAATTTGTCCAACATGAATAACTTCTTGATTGGTGGTTGACATATCAACTTCGCCACACTTTTCTTCTGCTGCGACTATTTTCTTAAGTCTTAGGGCGTTTCTATAACATCTGGCTTTTGCTCTTGTATCAGCAATTGCCGTAGGATAAATAACGAAGTCACCGCTACAGTTTTCGGAACAAGCGTCTGCTAAAGCTTCAAATCTTAATTCTTCGAAACCATTAAATATTACCACCCAAGCTTTGGCGCACGCTCTATATCCATTATCTTGATTTGGAGACATTATAAGGTCACAACCCTCTTCTCTTATGCATCCAAATAATTGTCCAGTAACTCTACGCAAACCCTCTAGTCTCGGACTGTCGCCCTCTAGCTCATCATCATCAAATAATGACATAACATATTGTGTCCAGCCCTTATCATTTATTCCGGGTTTCTCTAGTTGCTTGGCTTCTGTTATTGTTTCGAGAACAACTTCTTGTATAGGAAGTCCATTTTCTTCTGGTAGAACCGTAGTTAATGCTTGCACAGATTCATTACCAAGGACTTCTTGATATAGCAAATCCCTTAATTCTTTTACTGGTAGTCCCTTAAGTTGTTCTTCGGTGAATCCCTTAGACAGTAATTGTTCTATTACTTCTTTCTTTTTCATTTTTTAAACCTTTTACTATAAGACTTATCAAACCCTCTAAATTAAAATTTTCTATAGAAACAACATCTTTTTTATTTATAAGCTGTTTAAGATTATCGTGTTTGGTAATTATTTTTACTCTGTCGTTATTTAATATGATATCGGGGATATTTTCAATATCAAAAATATAATAATATATATGATTTGATCTACTAGATAACGCTGTTATAGTTGTTGCTATATTTGTTGTTATTAATGGATATTCCCATAACGTAAGAGATTTTGTATCTAACGTCGGACATAGTATTAGCGGGGAATCTGTAGCATCGTTTGGTATAACGGACAAGTCTACCCCCGGAAAACCTTTGCATATTTTATTTATTTCTGTAAAACAAGCCTTATTTATTTCTGAACATTCTAAGTTTTTAAGAACTATTCCAATAGAAATGATATCGTCCATTATGTCTAAATTTAGTAGAGACATTCTAGAATTAGCATCTCTTTTTCTTTTCTCTGCTAATTTATGTTGTTCGTTCTTTATTTTCTTAGACATTATATATCTATATCCATCGCTTTAGATAGTAGTATTCCCGTCAAAGCTTCTTCATTTCTTAAGTTTTCATAAAACGTTTTATCATTTGTTGTAAGTTTTTTATAAACGTCATTTATATATAATCCATACACAGAACCATATGGTACGATAAAATTTCCACAATACGATGGCGTATCATTATTTTTAGCTACTCTACGTATAAAAGGATAATAAATATATCTAGAACCTTTTTCGCCAGAAACGTCCAAGGATGCATACCTTGTTATAGCCGCATTATATGGAATAACAGCAAAGTAATTTTCTTTAATTTGATTATTTATATCTTTAATTATCTGCTCTATTTTTTTGTCACAATCTAATACAACATTAAGGAATAATTGTATTCCAATATCCAATTTTAATTTTTCTTTAAACCAATTCACTATTTTTTCTTTTTGTTCATCCGTTTTATTTTTTATAATATCGCAAATAATTATTCTTTTACAAATACCTTTTTGATGTTGGGCTGTCCAATTTAATTTTTGATCTAGTTCATCCACATTATCTTTATCGTATATAATAATTAAATCGTAATAAAACTTAGAATCTTCTACCATTAATTGAGTTAATTTGTTTTCGTCTTTCCCTTCTGCCCATTTTTTAGATCGATACGTTTTGCAAAAGCCCGGTGCAAATGAACAATTTTTATTTGTGATAAAAAATTGATTTAACGAACATCTCTTTTCTTTAAAGAAACAACAATTATCGCACGGACTTGCTATCATATTACTTCCTTATAAGATTAGGAACTTTATCTATAACTTCGTTCAGTAATGAATTTAGTTTTTCTGAATTGTTTCTATTCATTTCTATAATAGTTTCTCTTCCTTTTTGTCCTATTGATTTGGCTAAATTGTGATCTTTCATTAACCCATCTATATAATCGGTCATTTCTTTAAAATCGTTTGTTATGAACCCATTTTCTCCGTTTTTAATTATATCTAACATATCTGTTGTTTTTGTTGTAACTATTGGACACCCACATGCCATTGCTTCTAGCATTTCGTATGACGAAGAAATCCAAGTTGATGTATTAACAAAGACAGAAGCTTTTCTATATACGTTTAATAGCTCCGATTGGTTCTTTGGTTGCAGTGATAATCCCGGCGAATTTCCTATTGGATTTGTTTTAAACTGCTTGCATAATTTTTCAAATATGGAGAATCCGGTGATATTGGCTCTATTATGGTAAAAGTCTACGTTAGTTAATACCCTACAATCCCCGCCAATCCATTCGTTAAAATAGTTCGTATTTACGTATTTAGAGATAACAGAAACGTCTTTCGGGTCTAACCCCCATCTTTGAGCCACAAATTCAGAACAACATATTATTTTATCATATATCTGGTCCGCTAATGCTTGTATCTGAAATTGATCTAATTCCGGAATAGGAAGGGAATAATCTACGCAAACAAACGGACAAGAGAATCTTAATGAAAACTCCGCTAGGGTATTATAAAATTTTGTTCTATCTTGGCATATAATAACATCAAAATTCGTTTTATCTAATTCTTGCTGATCTATTTCTTTGCAATTTTCCGGAATATCTCTTATACTAGTATTCCATGCTTTGATTCCATTAAATTTTGGCAAATAAAGATTATGTCCTAGCCTACATAGCTCCGACTGGAATTTTTCACACGCATTAACAGACAGGATATTTAATTTACTATCCGATCTGTTAACCCCTCTTAATATAGTTCCGAATATAGTAGACATTATTGCTCCAATAACCTTAACATTTCTTGTCCTACTTTTTCGTAAGAAAAGTTAGAAATTTCTTTAAATGCGCTTTCTTTTTGACTTTCGCATTTATTAGATGACCATTCTTCGAAAGATAGCTTAAATGTACTAACAAATTCGCACAAATTAACATCAAACCATTTCTCTGTGCCAGTATATATATCTTTGAATGTATTTACCATTCCAAAGCAATATGTTAATTGTCCATCAATAAGCCATCCACAATCTATATGTCCGGGATGATGAAATATTTCTTTATTTGGTTGCCAATATTTATTTGCTTGTCTGTAACATAATTCGGGGAAGTTACCCCAATTACTAGCCATTACAGGATTACCATGAAACATAGCATCCATAGCTGGCAAACATATCGCTTCTCCATGAGAAGGTGAAACGAATATATCGCAAGACGAATGAAGTTTGGACATTTGATCGCTTGAAAGGAATTCGGTTATAACGACAATTGGTGGATACTTTTTAATATCTTTGTGGATATGAGTGGATGCTTTAATGTCTTCTATAAACTTATTCATTAAAGACATTGTTTGTTCTGCTTGATTCCCTAATATATTTGTTTTGATAAGAAGAACTACATTTTCTCCATTGGTAAATGCAGAATAATACGCCCGTATCAGCGCAGCAAAATTCTTTCTTTTTGTCATTTCCCCGATTGTATAGAATACGCATTTATCCTTAAATAATGGTATATCTAGTTTTTCGTTATTTAGTTTTCTGTTAATATTATATGGGTGTGGCAATATTTTAACGGGTTTAATCACACCGCTATTTATACACGCCTGTTGTTGCTGTAAATTAGTAACCCATATTTCATCCATCAAATTACAAGAATCTGCCCACATAGAATTTTTAAAATGACTAGTTTCCCAATAGAACATTCCTATATTCTTGACACCTTCTTTTCTTTCAAAGGTGTGAGGGAGATTTATTTGCACGATAGCATCAATATTTCTTAGGTTTTTTTCTTCTAAGAATTCTAAATCTTTATGATCTTTATTAGAGGCGCTCATTCTTACTGGTCTACAAACAACATCTAAACCAGAATTGTTAGCGCAATTAATGTTGTCTATTGCTGCCTGCGAGTATCCAGTGCCATCTCTGTATGGCCCTAAAAAGGCTACTTTCATTAAAATATTCCCATCTGAACGGAATTCGGATTTTCTACTTTTTGTAAGACACCTAATCTTTTCTTATCAGCTATATTGTGTCTACCAACCAGATTCAGAAAATGATTGATAACATACTTTCTGTCTACTGGTATTCTTTGTTGACCTACAAACATAGAACCTATATTAAGCCACTTGGCCCATTCAAGAGCAAAATATGTATTTTGCAATTCTGGTCTTTTATATACTTCTTTAAGAACAAAATTGACAAACTCTACATTATCTAAATCTTGAGGCATTTCTAGATTTTGGATATCTATATGTCGAGACTCTTTGCTAAACCAAGTCATTTCTGGATCATGTATTTCGCATTTGTCTATTACATTTTTCCATATAGCCGCCGTTCTTTCCCAACTGTATCTAGGCAATTTTTCATCTTGTCCATAAACACTTACTGGCTCAATTATATAGTTTCTAACATCTTGAGATATTTTTTCCCTTTGTTCCTTGTTAAGTCTTAAGAATTTATCAAGTTTATTCACGAAATCATTATTATCTGGTAATGCTCTTTTCTGTTCTGTTTCAAATATTGCTTCATAAAAGAATCTTCCAACATTTATTGGTGTATTGCCGGGATTATTCATATGGTCTTTGATTGCTGAATAATCAGTCGCAAGCACAGGAACACCACAGGAATTCTCTTCTGTTATCGTCATACTCCAACCTTCGCATATAGTGTATTGAACACCAAGATCGAATGTTTTCATTATATTTGCTAGAACATCTCTTGGAACCGGAGTATTAGCGTTTGGTGGATGCGCTCTTTTCTTTTTGCATCTTCTGCATGGAGATAATTCACCAGTAAAAAATGATGGATACACCACTCCACAATTATCACACATATACGTTAACAGAACTTTATTTCCAACTTTAAATTCCGTTATTGCACGACCAATATCATATCCTACGTCTGGATAGCTTGTGTGAAGATACAGAAATGATCTATTTACTAAATCTAGATGCCCCTTTGTTTTTGCTTTATATACCCATTGAGAAAATGCTTCTATCAAATCGTAAAATAATTTTCGTTTTTGATTTCTAGAAACCATACCAACTATTAAACAATTTGGGTCTATACCCATTTTCTTTTTATGTTCATCTTTATTTTCCGGTGGACAGAACATATCTATGTCTGAACCCGGAGATGCAACAGCTATCATATTAGTTCCTTCAAGGCCATCTTTTTTCATCACATCCATAGCCCAATTGGAATAAGTTAGGCAGCCATCACATCTCTTGTACGAATCTAACCAAATGCTTCTTTGTGGTATTCCGTCTATGGTTAGCATCCAATACCATTTAAAATTCTTTCTATAAGGAGAATAATGAATAAAATTATCCATCCATTCATCCCGTATAGTTAAAACAATATCTGGCTTGAAATCTAGACAAACATCATCGAATGCAGATGATCCAAACTGACTTAATGGTAGTTCTTTTTTGAATTTTTCTTGACCCGTTACATCTCTTTGAGATGGAACAACTGGATAGAACTTCCAAGGAACAGTTTTACATCTAGGATCGTCCGCATGGGCATAAGAACCTAATTCAGCTATTTCAAACGTTCCCATTTGATGGAGTCGTTTAATTACTTCTGCCCAATAGGTAGAAAAGCCCGTCCCAAGAAACGAGCCTTCTCCCACAAATAATAATCTTTTCTTTCTAATCATAATTAAAATGGAACTTCATCATTAGCTGGAACAGCATCTTCTTCAAGTTCTTCTACTGGTTCTTGCTTACGTGGTTTTGTAGCGGCTACTGGCTTACTGTTTGTTTTATTATTCTTTGGTGGAGCCGAATCCGTTTGCTTAGAATTTGTCTTTGCATTGGTTGATGCATTAGAAGCTGGTCTTTCACAGACACTAAAGTTATTTACTCTTATAACTAATGTCTTATGATTTACATCATTTTTATCCGTCCAAGATTCTTGCGTCATGTAACCTTCTATAGATACAGACGTGCCTTTCTTGCATCTTTCGGCAAACTTATCTGCGCTTGCACCCCAAAGCTTTACTTGCACAAAACAAACTTCATCCTTCCATTCCTCACCCGACTTAAATCGTCTATTAAAGGCGAGATTAGCACTACATACCGATGTTTCTCTTGCGCCAACCTGATTTATTTGCGGATCGGCTGTTAGTGTACCAACACCATAAACATTCAACGTCATTTTTTTCTCCTTTTAAATTACAGACTATTATAACCTAACACTAAATTAATTTTCTTATATTTTGAACAATTATTGACCCATTTTTCTTGTAGCCTTGTAACAATCCTATTAATCCGTCTTTACAGTAGGAACTTAATTTTTCATAAGAATCGGGAAAAACAACTGCATGATCTATGCTGTATGTCGAATCTGATATTGTTAAGAAGCACATCATAGACCCCGGACTTTTACCCTTCTTTGTTTTTGTATGCTTTACATTATCTATAACAGCACACACAGAAAAGCTTTCACCATTTAATGCTTTCATCAAATCTAAACACGTATGGCTAGCTTCTTGGTCATCAACATCATCAACTGGTGAGCATGACAATGAAATTCCTAGATAGTATTTCTCTGCGGTTGCTTTACCCAAATTACTGTCGATGCATTCGTGTTCTAATTCTTTAATCTTTTCTTCTATAACGCTTATTCTTTTGATATTAGATAAAGGTTTAGATTCTTTCTTTTCTTCGTAATTATATTTCTTAAGAACACTGATAAGATCGAACTTGGTCTTTTTATCTAAGTCTTCATCACTAAGTCCAGTAAATTCTTTTGTAAATTGTAGAATTTCTGGTTTATTCATAGAACTTAATGCTTTTGTAAGCATACGGTTCTTTACATCTATCATTTCTTCTAATACTTCTTTAACGGTTTTATCATCCGTTAGTTTATAGAAAAACCACCTTCTTTCTCTTTCGGTCAGCCCCCTAATATCTTTAGTCTTGCCATTTTTATCTTTAATCTGGGTTCCAAAAATACATTCTAATTCTTTGATCATTTGTGATCTATGCATATTATAACAATCACATGCCCCGGACTTGATTAGTGCTTCACCCACATTCTTATGTAGCGCCGGAATTGATCTAAGAAATCCTTGCCAAGTAGAAAGCGATTCTGGACCTTTTTCTACTACTTTTTCAATAGCTGATGGGCCTACGCCTTTTATATTGGATAATCCAAATCTTATTCTTTCATTGTTCATCTTGAATTTGATATTACATTCTCTAATATCTGGTTGAAGAACATCTATTCCGAACAATCTAGCATCTTGAACTAATCTGTATATTTCATCCATAGTGTCAGATTTATAACCAGAAAAAGTTAGATAGCTCGTAAAGAATTCTAATGGAAAATGAGTTTTGATATATGCCGTATTGTATGTCAACATACCATAACTTATAGCATGAGATTTATTGAATGAATATCTTTGACTCTTTTCTATCCATTCAAATATTTGTTCTGCAACTTCTTTTGTTACCTTATTTTGTTTAACAGCACCATCTAAAAACTTTTGTTTCAAAGAAGCCATAAGTTCTGGAATCTTTTTACCAATTGCTTTTCTTAGATTATCAGCTTCAACCATAGTGAATCCAGCTATTTCTTTTGCAATAGCTAATGATTGTTCCTGATAAATCATAGAATTGTATGTGCTACCTAGAATATCTTTTAGACATGGATGAAGATAGCTAGGTTTTTTACGACCAAATTTAATATCTACATATTCGTCGCTTTGGCCAGATTCAAGAGCGCCGGGGCGTACCAACGCCGTTAAAGCAGCTAATTCTTCTATATTTTGTGGCTGAACCTTTTTTGACCAATCCATTCCCAATCGGCTTTCGAGTTGAAATATACCAGTTGTAAAACCGCTAGAAATAAGATTGAAAGTAGCTGGACAATTTAATGGAATATTATTCACATCAAATTTGCCGAGTTCTATTTCGCAGCTACAATTAGAAAATTTTATTTTATTCATGGTTTTTTAATTGACCAGCAATTTCCGCCCTGTTTAACGTCTAATGAATTTGACGCTGCGAATTCTATTACGGCCCTACCAACTTCATTATTCTGAAAATCGTGACCACCCATTATACCATTTTTCTTGATTTTTTTCCACCAAATTTCTATATCTTTTTTTACTGATTCATAAGCGTGATCCCCATCTATAAAGCAAAAATCAACAGATTCGTCGGGCAAATAAACTGAAGCTTCAATACTATTGGATTTATACAAAGCGTAATCAGAACGATTTATACCAATATCTCTCATATTGGCCATAAATTTAGTTTTTACTTTTTCTCCTTCTGATCTTTGAATTTTTGAAGCTGGTGTTGTTTCATCTATTCCGCCGTAAAAATTATCTATAGCAAAATATTGATTTCCGTTTCTTAGGGCTATAGGCATCATAACCGCACTAGATCGTCCATAGAATAATCCTATTTCTACTACGGTTCCATTGCGCATATTAGCTAAAATCTCTGAAACAAATTCTGCATCTGCTTCCGAAAACCATCCATCGATTTCACGCCAATCTAGTTTAGTCATTATTTATTTCCAATGCTTTTAAAAGTTTGTTTTGATAGAAACTTGAATCCGGTTTAACTTCTATTATGTCATATATATCTTCTGGAAAATCTTTCCAGTGCATATAAAATGGTGTTGTTAATTTCACTGCATCGGTCAAGTAATTAGCCATTAAAGAAAATGCACCTTGGCCAGACACAAATATGTCTGCTTTTGTCAGATGATAGAAGGTAGAAAACACATCTTCGTCTATATGGTATTCTATCTCTCTTTTCCCGAAAATACTATGCAAAAACAATACATCTCTTTCTTCCTTAGACATATCCCAAGAATAGATATGAAAAACTACATTCTTTAGTTCTTTTATATTTGATAAATTATCTATTATTCCAAGATAATAACCTAGATTTTGCCATCTTCTGTACGGTGTATTCTCTGTAACGTCACCCCTTCTGATATGTATGGCTACATTTGTACATCCTTCATCAAAATAACATTTGAAATTCTTTACCTGTTGTGAGTTATTATATTTTTTCTTTAGATTATTACTTTTATAAAAATCCCAATCTATGTGTACAAATTGTCCATCTATATCTTCCGATACTCTATACAATGTTCCACAAAATTTACCAATTGTACGAAGATCATTTTCTAATAAAGACGAAAATTCTATATTATTCCAAGTTGCTTTTTCTTGATCTATATACGGTAGATTTATTTCTGTTAAGCTATGTATATTTAAATCTTGTAATGTTATTTCACCTTCTCCTAAATTTAGAAAATTATTCCATTCTTTTACTGGTCTAGTTATTTGATTAGCGTTAGAACCCCTTGGAGCAAAAGTACCGTCTGTTTCTCCAACGAAATCTTGATGAACGAATTTAAGACCATATCTTTGCGCAAGCACATAAGGAACTAACCAATTCAGAAATTGATGACCAACTCCCGCAAATCCACCGTGTGGTTTAACAGTTATATATCTATTCATTTTTATCCCCACTGGTTCGCCATAGCGTCCGCAAAACCCTGATAGGTTATCGATCTTAATTTCCATCTATTATCGGATGGGCCTAACTTATTTTGTCTAGAAGGAGTCTGATTATTCCAATATCCACATTCCGGAATACTCAAAACATTAGTTGGATTTAATAATGGTAAATTCTTTAACCACAAACAAGTTGATTTACTTTCCGCATGACCAAATTGGAATGGTTGTATAATCTGGTCTGGTTTTCTTACTCTGGTTGAAATACAACCTATTGGGTTTTCCAATGCTATCCTTTCTATGGGCGCATCTAATAGTTTACGAACGAAATCTATAGCTTGTTCGGTTTGCTTTTGCCTTTCTGGTTTTCTTTTATTCCAATGAAGCCCACTACTACATAGATAAGTGCATGGTGGATGAAATATAGCTAAATCCCAACCGTCACCTAGTATTTTTAAAAGATCACCTTTTATATGATTGCCCCCAACCTTCGTATCAAGCAAATCACAAGACCACGCATCGTGACCTTTGGCTTTAAAAGCATCCCTAACGGTTCCTGAAAATTCGCAGCCGATTAAAACTTTCATTTTTTATCCGGTGGACCATCTAATGGTCTTTCATGACCATGTATCATTTCTAATTCTGGATATCCTTCGTGATCTGCATGATAGTCTATTTTTTTGTTATTACTAGAACATCCAACTAAAAAACTAAGAAAAATAACTTTTAATTTTTTCATTATTAAAATCCATATTATCATTAACCCATGTTAAATCTTTAAAATTATCATTGTTTGGATGAGTTTCTTGCCAATATACGCTAAAGGGGATGCAAAGCTTTGGGCCTTTATGGAAATAAGCGGCACAAACAGAAAATGCTGATTTAGCATTAACTAATATATCGCATAATACCAAATTATGGAATGCAACGATAGGATCATCTTGCAAATGCAATACTACTGATAAGCCAATACTATCCAATACATCTTTGAAATCCGAAGGCGCACCCTCTGAATAAATATGGAATAAACAATTGTCACCATATACCTTTACTATATTTTGCATCAAACGAATATATTGATTATTTGTTATCCATCTTTCTGGCTGATCTTTAGGATTGATATCACCCCTTCTTATATGGATACCTACATTAATAAAAGTTGAATAACCATGATATACAACAGGATTTTTCTGTCTAGCAAAATCATATTTTTCTCTCAAATCATTGTTTAAATAATATTGCCAATCTATTTGCATCCCGCGTCCGGGGGCTGTTCTTAACAATATATTCTGATCTTCAGTCATAGAAAAGCATTCATATTTTTTGATAAAATCGACTATGACTGGATGATTATAGTTGGAGTTCCATTCTATTTGTGGTATATCTACTATTTTACAATTTTTAATATCATCAATAAAATAAACCGGAACTCCCGATTCATTAAGTGCTGAAGGGACTTTTCTATCCAAGCCTAAAAAATCGTTCCATTTAGTACCCATATAATCAGGAACTATATTATTGTGGACATATCTTAATCCATATCTTTGAGCTAAAGTTGGACCCTTTAACCAATTTAAAAAATGATGCCCTATTGCTGCATCAGTCTCATAACGATTTCTAACGCCCGGTTCATGCTGTGTTGTTATGTGGATAATAATTTATTCTCCAATAATACGTTATTTTTGTGGGTAAATATTTCTTTGAAATTAGGTAACATACTTTTAATTTTTTCTTTAGTGATGCTTTCTTCGTATATTTCCTTTTCGCTGAATTCGGTATATAGAAATTTTGTTATTTTCATGGTTTCTAAAGCACCATTTATCATCTTATATTCTGCACCATTAACGTCGGCCCAAATTAAGTCTATATTTTTTATTTGTTTTTGTTCTATGAAATTATCTAATTTTCTTCCAAAAACTTCAACGCCATTTCCAAAAGTAATATGGGGATTTATATCTAAATGTTTTTTGGGTTTATTCAAAGAGCTAGAAGCGCTCCAATCACTTTCCCCATTAGCTACTCCATGACTTTCATAAAAAGTTATAAGCCCATCTTTATCACTTATAGCTTCTTCTATTAATTCGAATCTTCGATTATTTATTCTTTTTTTTATTTTTTCTATGTTCCTTGGGTCTGGTTCAAATCCAAATATCTTACATTCAGGGAATATATTCAAAAATAATTCTGTGTCTCTACCATTCCAGCATCCTATTTCTATAATTAGTGGATTTGGCTTTTTTATTATGTCTTTTAATCTCTGAATTATTTCCATTATTTTTCACATTCAACATTTAGACTTAAACAAATTCCATTCACTTTATCCATGTGTGGAAGATGGGCTTGAGAGTGGTCATCGAATTGAGCATGTTCAGTATCTTGCCAATTGTATCTTCTTAATTTTTTCATACCAATAGAACTCAATAATTCCATTAGATCACCACAGTCATAAACTGTTTTGTGATATATAAAGTTATTTCCAACATCCATCCTCCCATACATGGGGCCGATTATATTTTTTAATGGATATTTACCATCCATATATAACTTAGCAAGAATAAAAAAATTAGGAACTGCCAATCTCATAATTCCACCGGGTTTGAGCGCACGTTTCCACTCAACCAATAAAGGGATAACTTCTTGTCTATCAAAATATTCTATCGTATGCGCAGAATAAATTAAATCAACAGAGTTATCTGGAAATGGAAGTTTGGTTATGTCTTTATGATGAATGTGTGGAAAGTCTGCTAAATCTATGTTGAACCAACCTGCCCCAAAATCCCTTTTTCCGCATCCCGCATGTACTTTTATCATTTATAAATCTCTCAACATCCTCAATAAGACCCGCTTCGTCTTCGTAGAATCGAACGTCTGGATGGTAGTGAAAAATATTTTCTCTACGTCCAAAAGCTATGACTCTTTTGCCAAGCGCAAGGGCTATACCTAATTCTACGTGCTTACCCCCCGGAACGTTCGCTTCATCTGCTATATTTATTAACAAATCACACTCTCTAACATCTTTGTCGCATCTTTTTGCGATAGATGTTTTTTGGCATATTGGTGTATTACCATAAGATTCTTGATCTATCCATGACGATGTGAATTCAACCCTATTTTTGAAAATATCTTTAAGTTTTCTTCTCAAAGATACTGCTGCATCTTGATTTTTAGTTGCTATATATATGTTCATTTAAAATAATCTCCGATTTTTAAATTGAATAACGCAATATTTCATTCCATTAATAAATTTAAATCTTTTAAATGCAAAGTAAATATTAGTATATAATTTACATATTCTATAAAAAAATTTATAAATAATCCTTGACCTTAAAGCTAAAATTCTTCTTTTTTTATTTATA
>Ga0137320_1000115_pt1 | contig 14778 bp, 24 predicted proteins | sample EasRivERMZT366_2_FD_104754 | JGI IMG/M metagenome (GOLD analysis project Ga0137320, IMG submission 104754) | Soil microbial communities from meander-bound floodplain in the East River, Colorado, USA - East River MetaG ERMZT366_2 | ecosystem: Environmental > Terrestrial > Soil > Floodplain ...
AACCTTGGGGCAATCTTCGTAACATTTAATGGAGGAACAAATTTAACGGGTAGTAGCCTTTTAGCGTCTGCTGCCTATACATTTAGTGGTGCGGTATCGGGAGCTAACTCAGGTACTAGCTTTGCAATTCAAAACGGCAGCGCTAATACCCTTACGTCCGGTACAGCAAGAGTTGTAAGTATTAATAACAACACATTTTCCCCCACTACAGGTAGCGGTGTTTCACATATTCTCGAAATACTGGGAACTACTAACCAAACCCCCAACGCTACTGGTATTAGTCGAGGTATCTTTATAAATCCCACCAACACCTCCGTTTTTGATTACCGCATGCTTGAAACTTCCTCAACTCTGATAACTACTCTTTCAACTAACACAACCATTTCCCTTGCTTACCAGATACTGCTTAACCCCCAGACCATAGCCTCCGCGTCATCATCTGCTTACACTTTACGAAACGCCTCCACCTTAAGTCTGGCTGCCCCAATCCAAGGGACCGGAGTTATTATTTCCTCTTCCACGGCTATTTCCATAACACCCTCCACCCTTAACGCTTCCACCACCAATGCTTATGGACTGTTTGTTAGAGCTTCCACCGGAGCCACCAACAACTATTCAGCCGTGTTTACAGGCGGTAGCTTTGGTGTTGGCACAACCACGCCGACATCAACTTTCCTTTTACAAGGAACAGGTACCACAAATCCATTTACGATTGCTTCCTCCACTGGAGCAGTCATGTTAACCGTGCTTCCAAGCGGCCGGGTAGGGATAGGAACATCGACCCCCGAAGCTTTATTGCATTTGGTTGATTCTTCCTCCACCACACAACCTGCCATTTTGCAGATTGGCGGAACCACCACGCCGAGCACTTCCAAATTAGGTTGTTTAGCCTTGTATGACAAATCCGCTGCTCTTTATGTGTATATAAAATTCGTAGCGGGGACTTTTACGACTTCGACAAATGTAAATATCTGCCAATGATTAACTGGATAAAACGAAAATGGAAATGGTTTGTTGGATTGTTAACTGTTGCAGTGGCTGTGCCTTTACTTTTAGGCGGTGGTCCAGAGATTAAAGGTGAAGCCGATGCTTACCGACTTGCCATTTCTTCACAGATTCAGGCGTTTCAGGATGACTATTTCATAAACAATGGACGATATTGGCAAGGACTTGAGACCACTTCCAAAATGCCTAAAGACGGAGTAAAGGAAGATATCCAAATAAAAAGCACTACCGATTACGCCGAGAAATGGAGCGACACCGGAATAGTTATGCCCCAGGATGCTTCGTTTTCAACCAGAGTAGATGTTTATGAAGGACCCAAAGGATGGGGGTACGTTATTACCACTTCGTTTATAGACGGTGATGTTTTGTGGGAGAAGTCTGAAAACTTCGGTCCCGAGACCCACAAAGACCATGACTGGATAATGCTTAAACCATGAAAAAACTAATCTCACTTATTTTAAGCCTAGCTCTTATTTTGTCGCCCTATGCCGCAGAAGCGGATTTGCAGACTTCGTTAGTCTCCTGCTGGGCACTTGATGAAGCCAGCGGAACTGCGGTTGATGCTTTCGGCGACAGAGACCTTACCGATGGTAATACCGTTGGTGCAACAACTGGCAAGGTTAACGGAGCGCGAGATTTTGAACTTGATAACACAGAGTATTTTGAGCATGCCGACCACGCCGACCTCTCACTTGGCGCTGATACGGACTTCACCTGGGTTACATGGGTCAAGGCTGAAGATTTACCTGGATATAACATGCCGCTTATCCATAAGGGTTCTGATTACGGGGAAGCAGTGGCTAATGCCTACGCCGTCTGGGTTAGTAATGTCGATAACAAATTGAGGTTTTACGTTAGCAATGGCTCTACAGGTGCTGGTGTTTCGTGGTCAGCGGTTCTTTCAACCGCGACTTGGTATTTTGTGGCCGTCTGGCATGATTCTGCCGCAGATAAGATATACATTCAGGTTGACAACGGCACGGCTGTAGAAGCGGCTTGGAGTGGCGGAACCCAAAACGATACAAACGCATTTAATCTTGGCGGCTGGAACGCTAGCGCGGTTAAATTTGACGGCATTCTTGACGAAACTGCCTTTTGGAAACGCACTCTCACCGCTGACGAAAGAACCGAACTCTACAATTCAGGGAACGGGAAAGCCTGCCCTTTTACTGCCGCCGCAGCCGCTGCTGCTCCCACAGCCCGGATTTTAGGCGACGTGAAACTTAACGGTACCGCAATTATTAGATGACCAAAATAAAAACATAAACAAAAAGGGGGTGATGTTATGTGAATTCTAAAGAAATTCTAGTGATTCCAGATTTACAAATTCCTTATCAAGACAGACGCTCTTTAAATGCAGTCGAACAATTTATAAAGGAACACAAGTGGGATGAAATTATTCAACTTGGTGATTTCATGGATTTCGACTGTATTTCCTCCCACAACAAAAACAAACTAAGACAGATTGAAGGCAAACGCTTATTACTTGATTATGACGAAGGCAATGAAATTTTAGACCGCTGGCAAAAACTTACCGACGCACAAATAACCATTTTAGAAGGCAACCACGAATTCCGAGTTCAAAACTACATAGAAGCCAACCCCCAGCTTGAAGGCTGGATAGAAGTACCCACCTGTTTAAAGCTAAAGAAAAGAAAGATAAATTGGATTCCCTTTTGGTCTGAAGGCAAGACCTATGATGTAGGCAAAGCCACATTTATACACGGCAAAGTTACCACCGATTTTCATACCAAAAAGATGGCCTATACTTACGGACGAAATATTTTCTACGGCCACACCCACGACATACAGTGTTACTCCGTCCAGACCGCAGGTAACGACAACACTTACGTAGCCCAGTCCTTAGGATGCTTGTGTAACTACAACCAACAGTACATGCGGGGAGGACCGAGTAAATGGCAGCAGGCAGTGTGTGTGTTTCATTTTTACGAAGACGGATTTTTTACTTACAACATTATTCGAATATTTAAACACCGGTTCTTTTACGAAGGAATCGAATACCAGGGATGACCCCAAAAGAACTAAAACTACATAAACAGGATGTTAAATTCCTTTCCGCTTTCCTTTCTTCGAAATGGCAAAAAGGCAGACTAGAACACAAAGGTAAAGAAGACGACCTAAGCAAACTCTCCCCCGCTGATAAAGTCTATCAAATTATGGAAGAAGCCGCAGACCAGTTATGGTATGCCTTTGACCTTTATAAAGATTTAAACAGATGACCATGTCCGACCATGAATTAATCCGCCAAATTATAAGAGAAGAATTAGGACCCACCCAACAAAAAGTTGAAGAGATGTACTCGATTTTTGCTAATGCTAAGGGTTTTGGGGATATAGCAGTAACTATTTTAAAGGCGATAATTTTACTTGGTGCTGGTTTAACTGTGATTATAGGATTTATTAAATATTTAAAAACATGAATTTTCTATCTTGGGTTCTTTCGTTTTTTAAGAAAGTCCCGCACAATTCTTTTCCCACCGACAACCAAGGAATAATTGAAGGCATACGCGATACCGATTGGGTTTCAGGTTCGATTCCTTTTGAAGTCCGCAACGCTTCGGGAGACTGGAGACCTTACTTACCCACTGATGAACGCCAGTCAAACGGCAGGGCTGACACAATGGGCTGTGTTTCTTTTTCCCTAACTAACAGTATTGAAATTCAGATAAAGAAACTTTCCAAACAGGAGTTTAATTTTTCTGACCGCTTCTTAGCAAAGATGTCAGGCACTACCAGACGGGGTAACTTACTTTCAGTTGTTGCTGACACAGTAAGAAAATACGGACTGGTAAAACAGGAAACATGGCCCGAACCTGAAAATTACACATGGGAAACTTACTACTCGGATATTCCACAGGAAATAATTGATAAAGGAAAAACTGAGTTTCCTTTTCAGATAGCCTATGAATGGATTGCGGCTGACAGACAAAGTTTACAAAGACACCTCCAGCATGCTCCTATTCAGATAACTATCCCCGGTTCTAACCCGATTCACGCAGTTACTTTAGTTGCAATTGTTGGGGATACTTATTTTTACTGTGATTCTTATTATCCGTTTTTAAAGTCTATGTCCACTCCGCCTGCTTCTGCTTTTAAAACTGTTGTGTTTGATAACCGAATTGTGATGAGACAAATTGCTTGGAATGATAAAGAACGCGGAGTTTATGTAGCCTTTGATACCCAAGCCAGACAATTACAATTCAAAGACGCGCTGATTTCACTTTTTCCCAATTACAGACTGGAAGAAAGAGAATGGAACTTAGGAAAAAGACCCTGGGGATAACTCATTTGGAACTTTTTTTATTAAGTGTAATAATTTAGAGGGGTAACAGTTTTCTCAATTTCTGTTGCCCCCTCTCTAAGATGAAAAACTTTCTTTACGCAGTTTTCCACGCAATCCATAACCAAATCAGCACGCTTCTTTATAGAAAACCTGTACATAGAGAAATGTGCCGTTGCCACCTCTTTTTTGTTGATATTTACCGCCAACCTTTAAAACGCCATGAAGTGTGTTCTGTTTGTGGATGGGCTTTAGGCGATTATTAATCGTTTCCAAAACAAAAACTGTTTCTCACTCCTTAGGCTAATTTTTCTGGCTTAAGAAGCGAGCAACTCGCTCGTTAAGGAGGATAAGTGTGGGTCATTGTGTTCGTAGTTGTTGGAATTGTCCTGGTGTTCGTTAGCCGTCCGTATTTGAGGAGGTGATATGGAAATCGGAATTAGATGTCCGGATTGCGGACAGGAATCACAAAGGTGGTACGTGGAAAAGTACGCGGTGTGTGCGTGGTGCCACGAACCGCTGGCTGCTTTCAAACCTTCGGAGGTGTTTAATGGCGAAGCCCAAGTCTGATTACTGCGCAAGATGCAGCATCCTTGTAGCTCCCAGTGAACCAAACCGCCAAACAGTCGGCAAGTTTGTGCTTCACGGCAAATGCTACAAACAACAGGTCATAGAAAGCCAGATGGCCAAAGCTCTAAGGCAAGAGGAATTAGTCCTAAAGGGGGTGAATCCAGTATCTGTTCACTAGTCGACTGCTTTCGAAAGATTGGAGGTGAAACTTGATTTACGACGAAACCGACGGAACTATCCCATGCCTTAGCTGCGGTGAATTTGTTTACCTCTGGTACTTAATCACCATAGCTGACAAATGTCCTGCCTGCGGCAAGAGAATTGAGGTTAAAGATGAACTGGATAGCAAGGACTGTCTTCCTGCTAGTAGGGTTTATTCTGGGGACAATGATACCCACGACTAACGCCCAACGGCTGAACTTAGGACTAAGCGACATGGACATGATGATGTTAATCGCCCAGTCCGAAGAACGCCAACGAGTCAGGGAACAAACCGAACGGGAATTTGACGCTAGGATGGAACTGAAGCGTAAAGCTGAAAAGCTAAACCGCCTCTACGAAGACGTAAGAGACGTTTGGCAGGCCGCCGTTACCGAACAGCAAAGGCAGATTGAACAACAAGCCAGTGGAGTTTACGACATTAAACAGGATGTGATTGTCGCAAAACTCACGCAGGAAATGGCGGATAAGGCTACGGAGATAGCCAAACTTAACAGGATAAAACGATGACCGACTTAAGGCCCGGAGGATACTAACGGGCCATAGTTTATGCCTACCCTAACTGCCACACTCTTAAATAGCCAAGCCTTAGTAAACGACAAAGTGTTTATTGGTGTTATGATTGACACCGTACAGCCGATTGTTGGATGTGATATCTCTTTATACATTTCCCCCAGACTTAAATTTCTTAACTACTTTCCCACTTCCTTAATTCCTGTTACTCCTTTATACCTGTACGAAAACAACAGAATTAAATTCTCTAAGCTTTTTTCTCCACCCTTTAACCAAGCAGTAAAAGGATTAATCGCCGTAATTGAGTGCCAAGCTTTAAGTGTAGGACGAGCAGATATAAAATTTGATTTTACTTTAGGCAGCACGATTGACTGCAACATTTCCTCTCCCCAAGCTACCGACATTCTGACTGCTGTAGAAAACAGAAGATTGACAATCTTATAAAGTCGCTTTCAGACGCATGTTGACAAAGAACTCTTGCGAGCGTGAACTCGTAAAACTATCGGGAATTGAGCCCTGTCAGCAGTCGCCCGAAAGGGAAAGTGCGCTACATAGTTTCGCTTGAAGCCAGCAAGGACTATGCCGTTGTGCGGCGAATTGTCGGGAGAGATAACGGGACGCGAGAATAAAGAGTAATTACTTTATTTCCCCGAGGCTCATACCCCTGACTCATAGATGGGTACGGCAAGCGGAGGCAGACCGACTAACAAGTGCGTCCAGGCCAAATTAGAGAGGTTCGTGTAGCGCATTTTATGTGATTTGCCCCCTCATCATAAAGGTGAGGTGTCTCAAAAACCTCTTGACGCTTTTGCGTTGAGGGGGCGACTCATTCGCAATAAGGAGGAATAAGTGGATACCGCAACTCTGATTAGTTATGAGGGAGTATTAAACCGAGAGCAACTTGCTCTTGTGCCAACTCCGCCCGGAACGTTGACACACAGGCCAATACCGCACGTGGAGGTAGTAAACGCAATTGTCGAAACTCTCGGATTCCGACATATTGCAGTCCACAAAGAAGAATACGCCGTCTCACGGGACGGAATGAAAATGTTTGGTGTAATGGAATTGGAAACTACCTTCAATGGTTGTCGCTTCGCCATCGGGCTTAGGAATTCCAACAACAAGACCCTTGCCCTTGCATTGACGATTGGCTACCGCGTGATGGTTTGTGAAAATCTTGCTTTCCACGGCGATTACACACCAGTTATGCGGAAACACACCCGTAACTTCCAACTCAAAGACGCCCTGTCTGTCGGGATGGATAACATTCAAAGAAATTTCGAACCAATGGTGCAGGCAGTCTCCCGTTGGCAAGAACAACAGATTACGGATGTACAGGCCAAGATGGTGATTTACGAAGCGTTCATTGAGGGAGCAGTGGACATCCCCAAACACCTGGCACGTCCGACGCACGAGTATTACTTCAACCCGCCTCATCCGGAATTTGCTCCACGTACAATGTGGTCATTACAAAACTCGTTTACCGGAGCCTTTAAGGAACTTGACCCCATACCGCAACAGCTCGCTTCAGCTTCTCTGTCCCGATATTTCGAAGCCCACAAATAGAAAGGAGGTGACGACTATCTGGGGCAAAGCCAAATAGCCTAGCCCCCATTTTTTCAATATATGACCTATTCAATTTTACAACTAAATGACAAAAAGACTTTCATTCGTATAGACCCTGAAGATGCTTCTTATCTTAGCCAGTGGACATGGCGAAAGAACAGTACTGGTTATCCGTATAGGAAAACCACAATTAAGCACCGAAGCAAAGCGTACTTACTTCACCGCGTAGTGATGAAGGCAAAGAAAGGTGAGCAGGTTGACCATATTAACGGTGACATTCTTGACGCTCGCAAATCCAATTTACGATTCACAACTCAAAGCGAAAATAGAATGAATGCTCGAAAACAGAAGGGTTGTGTATCTCAATTTAAAGGCGTCAGACGCTCCCAACGCGGAAAGCCTTGGTATGCCCGAATCAAAAGCAAACCAGAAGATACGCAAAAAGAAAAGTTCCTTGGCATGTTCGATAACGAACGCCATGCCGCCTTAATGTATGACTTTTGGGCCGTTGAATTGTTTGGCGAGCACGCTAGAACCAACTTCCCTGTAGTAGCTCATTCATAATTTCACTCATTTACTCTTACCGGCGAAAATATCTGTAGTATCTCCGCCGGTAGCAGCAAGTGAGTAATTAAAAGCCCGAAGATGTCGGAGGGGACACTGTAGGCTTCAATAACACTATGCTTGAAAATACTAATTCTACTCTTAGCAGCGAGTTTATTTACCGCGCCCTTAACTGCAGCTGCTCCTGCCCCTATTGCTACCGTGCCCACAAAAAGCCCGTTGACGCTGTCCAAAGACGAGATAAAGGAACTCATCATCTCGTATTCAAAAGCGTACAAAATTGACCCTGCCCTTCCCTTGGCGATTGCGTTTTGTGAGTCGGGCTATAACCATTTGGCAAAAAATAAACATTCGTCGGCATCGGGAGTTTTTCAGTACCTCAAAGGCACATTTTCACGGACAGAAGCCGGGAAAGCAGGCAAGTCTGTCTTTGACCCGCACGCGAATATTGAATCTGCAATTAAACATTTAAAAGCCCATTCCCCAGCACCGTGGGCAGAGAGTAAAAGATGTTGGGAGAAACTAATAAAAACATGACAAAGATAGAAAACTTCTTTGCCAAATTAGCTCTTGCTTTTACCAGCAAGACAGTTTGGAGTGTCTTTGCACTTATCGCAACCGAAGTCCCAAAGATACAAGACCAGATTCCACCGGAATATTTGCCTTTAGTGCAGATTCTTTTAGCTCTGCTGGCAGTTTACTTCCGCATGAATCCCAACCCAAAACTTGAGGAAAGCTTGGGAGCGTTAAAAGAAAGAAAATGATTCGTTGCCCGTTTTGCCACACCCGATACTCAAAAGGCGGGGAGTGTCCTGTTTGCAATGCTTTTAAACAGTGTTCAGATTGCGGACAGCAAATGTCTTCTAATCGAAACAATTGTCCATCGTGCGGTAACTTTGTACCGTAATTTGTTGACTTATTAAAGGAGGATATTTCAATATGCCTAAGGAGGCTACCGTGAACGTATTAGAACAGATTAAGAAACTACAGGAACAGCAGGCAACCCTTATGGAAACCGCCAAAAAAGAACTCCTGGAAAAGATTAACGGCGGGATAACCGAACTCAACGCCCTTGGCTTTGCTTACGTTTTGACAGAAGACGGCAAAAAGAAAAAGGTGAAGACCACCGACTTTAAAGAGTGCGACCTGTGCCCTTTTTCTACCGTTCCTCCCCATTCCCGCAGACACCACAAGACCCAGAAAGACAAGAAAGCCTTCACAGCCAAAGAGCTGGAGGAGAAGGGCTGGACGAAGAAGTAAACTTTAAAACCCGCCCAGACGCTCAAAAATGCGTTCAGGCGGGTTTATTTTCCCTACTGTGCCAAATACCCCCACTTCTTCCTATGTAGCTCCTCTACGGTCTTTTCTTTCTTTTGCCAACCTCTGGGAGTGAGGATGTTTGTTAAACCGTCCCGATTTCTTTTGATTAACTTTCTTACCCGTGCGTAAGCGTCTTGCATGGCTTCTTCTAAAGGCATTTCTTTTTTAAGATTTTCAGCGATAAAACCTTTTAAGAGGTGGTCAGCGTAGCCCATTAATTCAGGAGTAGTGGCTCTTGAGTCAGGCATTCCCCAAAAACCCTCATGGCTTTTTAATTCTCTTGAGATAGAAGTTCTGTGTTTTTTAAACAATACTTTTCCCATGAGTTTTGTTTTTCGGTAGTGTCTTTCGCTTCGGGTATGTTTGATTGGACACTTATTTATGCCACATACGAAACACAAATCAATAAATTCACCCGCTTCGTTGTAGTGAGGCTCTGGCATTTAGAGTTTCTTATAAAGGTCGGCAATAGCTTCTCTCGGAGTTTCCCCGCCACCCTCCCGCCATTTGTTGTTAATCCGAGCAGTAGCTTCCCACCAATTATCAGTGGGTGTTTTTTTTGGCCGTCCCCATTCATCCATTTCAGTTCCGGGTTTGAACCCGTAAGGATGTAGCCAGATTCTCCCCTCTACCAGAATTTGCTCAAGGGGTTTGATGTAGATGTCTTCAAGCATAACTGTTAGGGTCGTTGATAAAGGATTCTAAGGGAGGTTCGTCTCCCGAATGTTCAAATATCTTTCCTGAACTGGCACCTTCAAAATCTTTTGGGGTCAAACTTCTAGCAGGTTTTTCATAGTTCATTTGGGATAGGAGCCAGGAGTGGAATTCAAGAGTAAGGGCATAAATGTCTGATGTCAACAAAGGTTTTGGCGCTTTACCCGTTAACTCCACCGCAGCCTTGAACGCTACCTGTAAAAGAATATTCTTATTTGTCCTTTCTTCTTTTCTTTCCCAGTCTTCTTTAGTCATAACTGCTTTTTCAGGAGCTACTTTTTGAGCTACTTGTTCTCGGACCGATGACCACCCGCCAGCCCTTGGGGGGCGATAATTACAACCCTGTTCTGGACACGCCAGAAATGAGTTATAAGGTTTACCTGTTTTTTTAGACACACCAGCGGGGACAGTTTTCATTTCTACCCCGTGAATTTCGCAAACCATATGTTTGCCTTTCTATTGCCCGTCTTAAATTGCGGGCTTACTTTTAATACCTTAATTTTAGCAAGCGTATAGAAAAGTACAAGGATAAGCCTGTGGATAAGTGGGGATTTGGAGATTTGACAAAAATTAGAGTACTTGTTAAATTTAAATTACTTACAGGCCACCATAGCTAGCTGGAGAAAGACTTGTAAGTTTTCAACTACATTTTCCAAATAGGATAGAGTTACTTCTTCAGGGGAAGTATAAAAGCCCGTTCGTATCGGCTTTACAAGCCCTGAACTTGTAAGCCAATATGAGCGGATTTTTGTTTCTTTACGCATGCTGGGTAGAATGAGGAGTAGAACTCCCGTTCGCCGTTTGGGCGCTATAACGATGTAAGGGTGATACCTTACTTCCAGCCAGTTTTCCCCAGCAGTCGCAAATAAATAACAAGCTAAGCGTTACTGCCGAAAGGCGAAAAGTTTTTGTTTTTGTGCAATTAAAAAGCCGCCCTCAGGGAAAAGAGGACGGCTTCACTAACCCCACCATGAACTCTATCGTTCGACAATTTAGAATGTTTCGCACACAGGACTCTGCTTTTAAGGCTTAAACCTTTAAGGCGGAGTTTTGTGCGTTTGGCACAACCCCCGATAGAGTGACCTATATCCGTTTGCAAGCGCCGATTTTAAAAGATTTCGGCGTTTAGAGACAAGAAGAGTGGATAAGTGGCAAGGACTCGACCCCCCAGGGCTCGTCCCCACCCCCTACTTGCATACGGAGCAGGATTACGTGAGGGGGAGTATAAGGTAGGACAATAGTGGGACAATATGAGAGACAAACATTACAACATTAAACGCTTTCGGATTTCTGATGAAGTGTATCAGGAACTTGAAAGACAAAAGAAGCAATCCGGCAAAAGTTGGAATTTGTTTCTTAGGGACTTGGCAAATGGACAAACCAAACAAGACTGTTCTTAAATTACTTGTGGATAAAAACGGCGAAAATTCAGAAAAGCCAATGTTTGCAGGCCTTGCCAGCATTACTGGGAGTGGTAAACTGAATGTATAAGCAATTAACTCCTCCCCATGCTCACAATTCTTTGGATATTCCGCAGTTTTCAACCAATTAACCAAGGTAGTCAAATTATTTGGGAATATGACTGGTTTCTTGGAATACTCTTTCTGTTTATGTGTTTTATTATCGACATAATGATTATTAACTTCTTTCGCTTTGTCCTTCCACGAAGATAACAACCGCGCTAAACCCTTTGAACACTTAATAGTTAACCTCTTACACTCTTGGGGTATTTCTGCTGGACTAAACCCTTCCACCGAATACCAAGGAATGAGTGCATACGATGTTTGGATGATGCTAGACGGCAGACCGCTTTACCTAGAATGTAAACTAGATTCAGCCTCTAAGAAAACAGGTAACGTCTGTTTGGAATTGCGAGCTTTGAGGCACAGTAAATCTCCCCTTTTTGTTTACGGTCTCCCTTACGCTGATAAAAAGCTCTATATCCACGTTTTTCACCCACTAGAGCTTGAATCCCTCATTCGAGCCACGAAACTCACCCATACGGGCAGATTTTACGCTTACAGACACGTTCCAGCCGGGGATTATGGAGATGAATGTGTTTTAGTACCAAGACAAGTTTTAAAGAGTGTAGGAAGACCGTTCCAAACTGCCTTAAAAGAATTAACTAAAGCAATCGCATGAAATACCAAAATGACGCAGTTCAATTATCTTTACAGGATGTTAGAAGACTTTTGACGCAAATGGAAGAGTACCAATTGATGGGTATTACCTTAAAAGCTAACTACTGTATGGCGACTGACTGTATCGGTAGTCAAGAGTGGAAAGCAGCGCATGACAAACGAGGACATACCTGTAAAATTTGCAAGCCAGTAAAGCAGTTCGACAATTAACTCACGCGGTATGAAATGGCGCTGTCATCTTTGCGAGTTTACCTCCGAAATCCCGATGATTGATTCTCCAGACAAAAAACAACTGGTTTTAAGTAAACCACAGGAAGAGCATTTTTATACTCATGGTGCTAAGAACTTTGAAGAAGTGACGCAAATGGCGTTTGATAACTTACGAAAATCGAAATCACAATTAATAAAAGTAGCTTAAATGGAACTAACCATTGACCAAATTACAGAGGAGTTGAAAACTTGTGATGACCCTATAAGGTTAGCCGAGTTTCTTACCTATTTAGCAGGCTGGGCTTCTTACCGGGCAGAGCAGATGAAAAAGGTGCAGTTGGTGAAGCCGAAGGTTTGGCTAAACATTCAGACCTTTGAGAACTGGGCAGAGTCTGAATTTGACCGTACAGGTGTCAATATTGTGATAACTCGAACCAAATCCCTCTCCGACAAGAAAACAGATATGACCTGGTTTGCTACCGAAGACGGCCAGAAAGAAGTAGCCCTTTCTTACGAACTTAAGCGAATAGACAAAATGATGTCTGCAATTAAACAAAGACTCTATGCCACGAAAGTTGAATACAAAAGTCTCAGTAACCAAATATGAAAGGGTACCCACGCTCAAAAAGAAGCTCTGGAAAGAATTCTCGATATACATCCGAAGTCGTGGAGTTGACTCTTTCGGCTATACTAGATGCTTTACTTGCGGAAAAAGAGACCATTGGAAGAATCTCGATGCTGGACACTACATACCTAAATCGGTTGGAGGAGCTAACCTCTACTTTAACGAAAAGAACGTCCAACCGCAGTGCACAGCCTGTAACAGATTTAGACACGGAAACCTCCACCAGTACGCAATGAGACTCCAGGAAAAGTATGGACAGCCGATTCTAGTTTGGTTAGAGGCTTACCGGAAAAAGAGCGTACCTTATAACGCCGCTGAACTCACTTTACTAATTAAACACTACAAGAAATTGAATGAAAGTGTGCGAGAGATGCAAAAAGGAATATGAAGGACACGGACTTAAATACTGTGGGTTAATAGCTACACGGACAGGTTGTGCATGGCAGGTTAGAAAGCAAAAGAAACGAGAACAAGGTTTAGCTTCTTATCATAGGAGATACCCGATTACGAGAGGGGTTGTTTGTGCTAGAGCTAGGGCTTACCGAAAGCAATGGGGACCAGAAGAGAAAGCACGGAAATTGCAATGGGATAGAGAATATAGAGCCCGTTATCCAGATAGGGTTATAGCAATGCAACGCCGGTATTATGAACGCAATAAAGAGAAAATCTTAAAATATACAACTGCTTACGGCAAAGCTCATCCTTGGATAGGAGTCTTCTTTTGTAAGCAATATAGGCACAGAAAGCGAGCAAATGGTGGTAGATTTTCTTTACAGCAGTGGCGTGAAGTATTATCGGCATTCAATAATACTTGTCCTGGCTGTGGCCGTAATGATGTTCCAATGTCTCAAGACCATAAAATACCGATATGTAAAGGTGGCACCAATACTATTGACAACATCCAACCATTATGCCGCCCTTGTAATTCGTCAAAGTATAAAACAATTTTATTCGCTGCTTGTAATTTAGTAACGAGACGAATGTATCTGACTCAAGGGCGACAAGTTGTTATGAACAACAGCTAAGTCTTCAACACCTAAGCTTGATAAATATTTTTGGGTTGTTGTAATATTGCTGTGGCCCAGTATTTTTCTTAAGTATTCTACATTTCCACCGTTCCTTAAATAAAAAACACTAAATGTATGCCTTATTGTGTGTGGACTTACCCTTACATTCTTAATCCCTAATTGATGACCCAGTTTTTTAAAATCACGCAGGAAGTTTCTAACGGTGAGCTTTGTGTTATTTCGAGTAGCAAAAATGTAATTCTGACTCGGAAATTTGACCAGATAACGGAAAAGGATTTTGCGAAACTCTGCCGAAAACGGCACAAGACGATGTTTTCCGCCCTTGCCCAAGACCCGAAGGGTAAACCCGTCCAAATCTATGTCCTCTTTTTTCAGAGAAAGAGCTTCCGAAATTCTAAGGCCGCTATCAAACAACAAACAGATAAGCGTATGCGTGCGCCCAGAACGAGACTTGAGAAATTGGTTGACCTGATGGGGAGAAAACGTATTTAAGATTTTAGATTCTTCCTTTAAACGGCCAACTTCCCATTTCTTTCCTTGCCACAACCAGTACGCTTTCACAGCCCGTAGGTAGGTGTTGATTGAAACAGGTTTTACGCCACGTTCTCTAAGTTCGATGATTCGCTGGTTGATGGTTTCGGTGGAATCGAGGGCGTGTTCAAAAGCTTTGAAGGAAATTCGATACCAGGCGAGGGTTGTTTCGGAAACTGCCTTTAAATACTTTCGTTCTTTTACAAATTGCTCTGTCATTGAACCTCCGTAGGCAGAGGCTCAAAAGACAGCTTCACATTATTTAAATGCTTGCTGAATGGGACCAACAGGGCTCGAACCTGTGACCTCATGCGTGTGAAGCATGCCTAATATGGCCGCTGCGCTTCATTGATTTTACACCTCTTACAACCCATTCCGATAGCTTCAAAATCGGTAGTCAACGGCTCAAAATTAGGTGGTAGAATCTCGCCCCGTGGACCCCTATATTCTCGGATTTTTGGCTATTGTCATT
>Ga0137320_1000117_pt1 | contig 14312 bp, 12 predicted proteins | sample EasRivERMZT366_2_FD_104754 | JGI IMG/M metagenome (GOLD analysis project Ga0137320, IMG submission 104754) | Soil microbial communities from meander-bound floodplain in the East River, Colorado, USA - East River MetaG ERMZT366_2 | ecosystem: Environmental > Terrestrial > Soil > Floodplain ...
AAAGACATTCAAAAGAGTTGAGGCATATTCAAAGGCCTCATTCTTAGACCGTACTAGGTAGCCGCTGAAAATAGGAATAATAGCAGCAGAAATAGCTCCAAACACTAAAATCAAGGCAATGAGGTCGGGAATGGTAAATGCTGCATAATATACATCTAATTCGTTACCTGCGCCAAATTTTCCAAATAATAAGCGGTCACGAAATAATCCGAGCAACCCCGAAGCAATATAAAAGCTAGCAAGTATTAATGTTGCCACAGAAACAGATTTAGTTTGAGTGTTAAGTATTTTCTGGATCATGATTTAGCCCCAACTTTAATTCAAAACAATAATACGGATGGTTTTCGTAGTAACCAAGATGCGAAAGCTCGGTGAATCCTTTTTTTAAATAAAACTTTTCCATATTGTATTCAAAAAATGAATAGGCGTGAAGTTTATCGTAGCCTTTCTCCAGCGAAAACTTTTTAGCAAAATTTATAAACTGAGTGCCAAAACCCTTTGACTGAAACTCTTTATTTACCACCAATGTCTCAATATGCATTTTCCGGTTGCGCACCCTTAAACTCATTGCCCCAACCAATACTCCATTTTGCTCAATAATAAAATACTCTCCATTTTTTATCTGGCGCTTGATGTATTTTTCATCGCTCCATACAAAATTGGGAACATCAATATGTAAAAGCTTAGTTATTTGAGATAAACTTCGAAAATCTGACATCTCTGCTTTTCGCAAGCCCGTTTTTAGCGCAGTAATTTCTCTAATAATTCCTACTGGAGTTTGCTCGTCACTCTGTCCCAGGGGATTATCTTTAATAATACGGGCAATTAGTTTTTTATCTAAACCACCACTTATTCCCAACACATTTACTCCTAAGTCATTAGCATCAACTACCGCCACCGGCGCACCAATCTTTTCTGAAACTTTCATAGCAACTTCGGTGGCATACCGAGGTCCTTTAGAAACATAGTGGTTATAGGGCGGAATTGCATAAGGAACCGCGCCATCAATGGATCTAGCTCCATGCCCCGCTATCATATAAAAAACTCCCTTTATACCCACAAATTTTGCTAAGCCTCCAATAGTTGCAGCCACCAAAATTCTCGGCACCCCTACCTCTTCAATGGCTAACTGCATAGTTTGAGGAGAGCCGAGGCCAATGCCAACTGGGGTTTTTGTTACGAAACGAGATAGTATGGCCGCCAACCAACCAGCCTTTACGGTACTGATATGATACGACCTTCCTTGAGTAATTGAAACGGCTTTTTCTGAAATAAAAACTATGTCATTTGGTTGAATGTATTTTTTAGAGTATTCTTCAACAATCACCGAAATGTCTTTGTCTTCTGGGGTTATTAATTTTGTTTTAATAGGGTATCTGGCAAATCTGCGCACAGATCCTGAGGAGCCGTGCGACGAAGGACTACCTTTTATCTCGATCACTAAACTTTTACCCGCATTTGGTTCTAATTGCATAAATATACTCTAATCTTTTTTTGATATTTTTTCAATTAACAAAAAACCGACTTTCGTCGGATTTTTTGTTGGATAAGCAAGACTATAAGCCGAATTCTGTGTTATGTGATTATCTATCTGCCCATTCGATTACTCTCAGGGTCTGGCGAACTACTTTTAACAGATTACCAGTATGTATTCCTGATTTTCTGCTTTGTTCTTGCACCCAGTAAGGATTTAGCCGTTTCATTTTGGCATTTCTACCAAACTTACCTTTGCAGGTACCGCAACCTTTCGGTTTTGGCGTCACTGTTCGCACCTCGCACGTTACCGTGTGCGGCCGTTAACCGCTACTATTTTAACCTCCTTGCGGAGAGTGGGAGTTCGGACTTTCCTCTCTTTACTTTCGCAAAGAGCAACCACTCATCTTGCTTATCCACCTTTATAATAACAAAATGAGACCCCTATGTCAACTTTTTTTTCTTCTTATAGTAATTGTTGGTTTGCTGACTGAGAATCTAATGTTTCATTTACCATCGCATCTGCCTCCCTATTTTTTTCTCTTGGAATTGCTTTAAACTTCACTCCTTTAAAATCAATCATTAAATTCCAAATTTCTATAAAAAACTTTTGAATATTTTCGTTTTCTAACTTAAACTTCCCATTCATTTGATTGACTAATAATTCGGAGTCGCTTCGCACTTCAACTTCGCTTACTTTTGCAATCGCCTTGCCAAAAAGAGCTTTAAACTTTTTCAGGGCAAAAATAACAGCCTGATATTCGGCTTCATTATTGGTTAAATTATCCCCCAAGTATTCTCCGAACTTTTTTATAATATCCCCCTTTTCATTACAAAAAACAACGCCTATGGCCGCTTTGCCCGGATTCCCCCTTGATCCTCCATCAGTATAAATAGTTATCTTTTTCATATCTCTATTTTTTGTTTAACTCTTCTAAAAAAGCCTTGTCTCTTGGAACAATATATAATTTACCCTCGTTATTAAGTGGTTTATCTAGAGATAAAAAGGATATTGCTTCTACTAAAGGAATCCACTGAATTTGAAAACCATCATCAGCTTCTTCTTCTGTAAAAGAAGGATTACCCTTCTCTCCGATTACTTTGGCTAAATAACAGGGCGATATTTGTTTGAGCTCAAACATCTTTCTGTACTCAATTATCTGACCTAGTTCATCATATATTTCAATACTACAACCGAGTTCCTCTTGGCACTCTCGTTTTAGTGCAGTATAGACGTCCTCTCCTGCTTCCACACCGCCGCCGGGTAGTTTATGATAATTTTGCTTTGAAACATTAAGGACTGCTATATTTCCGTCCTTATCATATACCACAGCCCTTACTGCCGTTCTAATTTTGAATTTTGCTACTTCTTCTTCTGATGCATGTTCTGGGTTAAGTATCGTTATTAACTTCATTGAATTTTTTTATAGTGCGCTATTAATCCTTCCTTAAACTTTTCTAAGTTTTCGTTTTTAACCCGGAAACCGGAGGCCTTGGGGTGACCGCCGTAGGTAAGGAGCAAATCACTGCACGACTTCATTGCGTCAACTGAATTCATGCCTTCTTTCAAGCTTCTTACGGAACCGGCTGATTCCGCATCCATTTTCCTGTAAATAAAAGTTGGCTTTTCGTATTTTGAAGCAATTATTGAAGCAACTGGGCCAGCTAAAGTCAGCTTCCAAGCAGGATCCCCTTCAAAAATAATCGGGTAATCCCCGTCTTGTGAAATTCTCCTTTCTACCTCTTCTGCAATTGCTTTAATTCTTTGCTGTTTTTGGTTTGTCCTTGAAAGAAGATCTTGAGCTAATTCACTGCACCTTCCTTTATTTGAGCTTGTTAAAAGCTCGTATGATTCATTCTTAAAATCAACTGACTCTGCAGTATTAATTGCAGAAATAAGTTTTAAGTAGCCGTTGGTGGCGGCTTCTCCGTCTCCAATAATATCCAGAATTGCTCTTAATCCAGGACGGAATGTATTTTTTAAGGACCTTAAACCCTCTTCAATAAAAACTTTATTTTCTTCAATTTGAGGCACCATATCAGCAATAGTAGCTAGAGCAACTAATTCTAATAGACTCATTTTTGTGTTGTTTGACATACCGTCTCCCAGTATTTCCTCTGAAACCTTAAAGGCTAATCCCGCATTACAAAGGTATCCAAATCCTGAATCATCATCTTTTTGCTGTGGATCAATAATAATTTTGGCATCGGGAAGTTTATCTAAAACCTCGTGGTGGTCAATAATGATCACTTCAAACCCCATCCTGTTTGCCACCTCCACTTCTTTTACATTTGCTATTCCCAAATCCAATGTTATAAAAAGAGCCGGAGCATAACTTTTTAAAAACTCTAAAGCTTTAAAATTCATCCCGTACCCGTCTGTCTCTCTATCGGGGAAAGCCACTGCTAAAACAACCCCACCGATGTTTTTAATTGCTTCTCCTAAAATAACAACTGAAGAAATTCCGTCGCAATCAGAATCGCCATAAAGAATTATATGCTCTTTGTTATTGACGGCTTTCTTGATTCTCTCTGCGGCTTTTTCTATATTTTTTATTTTCATTTATTTATTTTAATGCCTCTATCCCGGGGAGATTTTCCCCTGCTAAATAAGCCAGCATCGCACCCCCGCCCGTGGAAACATAGCTGAACATTGACACAAGGTTTTCTCTGTCTAAAAATTCTACTGTTTCGTCTCCGCCCACTACTGAAAATGCGCCGCTTTCAATAATTGCTTTAGCAATTTCAAGAGTTCCTTTTTTATGAACCTCGTCCTCAAATTTTCCAAACGGACCATTCCATATTATTGTTTTTGCAGTTAAAATCTTTTCCCTGAACATTGCTATACTAGCTTCATCAATGTCTAAAGATCCAAAATGAGTTAATGGACTTATAATTTTTCCATGATCTTTAAAGTGCATGCCCTTATCTTGCATTTCTTTTTTAATTAATCCGCTTACTATAATAAAATCCGCCAGCTCCAGAAATTCTTCAATAAATTTTGCTTTAGTTTCAATTTTTGCGCCTCCGATTACAGCCATCAACGGCTTTTTGGGGTTATGTATTATCTTGCCAAGCATTTCTATTTCTTTCTCTAAAGTAAGGCCGCCAGCTGAAGGCAAATATTTGCATAAGCCAGTCATGGAGGCATGATTGCGATGTGAATTTGCAAAAGCGTTATTTACATAGATGTCTCCCAACGAAGCTAATTTTTTAGCAAATTCTGGGTCGTTTTCAACTTCTTCTTTATGAAACCTTAAATTTTCCAAAAGCAATACTTCTCCAGGTTTCATTAAGCTTACTGTATCCTCTACCTCTTTACCTATGCAGTCTGATGTTTTGCCAACATGCATGCCCAAATACTCGCCCAGCTTTTCCTTAACAAGATTTAACCGTAGCGACTCAACAACAATACCTCCCGGCCTGCCCTCGTGCCCCATTAAAATAACTTTTGCATTATTCTCTAATAAGTATTTTATTGTGCCAAGCGACTCTTTAATTCTAAAATCATCTAAAATAACCCCATTTGCTATAGGCACATCAAAATCGCACCTTAATAACACTCTTTTGCCCGATACTTTAAAGTCTTTAATGGTCTTCATAAATAGAAATCCATGGGCTACGCCCATGGTACTTACGTACTGATTCAAATTGTTGCGAAAAATGTTTTGTGAAACATTTCGCAACAATTTGGGATTTATGTTCGTACCTCCGCTCACTACGCTCGCTATGGGCTTGCTCTGTATCCCCGAGCTTACGCTCGGGATATTATCGCAAGAACGAATAAAAAAACAATAAATCTCAACAAGTGTCTAATAGTATCAATAAATATCAGATATTACATAGATATTTGCTCACATACGAGCACGATATTAAGATATTCATTGTAGTTATAATTCCATTTTCTATTTTATAACTCTTTATTCTATCGGTAAATTAGACGGCGGACCACCCTTCCTATGTTCAACTCTCTCAACAGTAGGAAAAGCTAAACTAGAAATTTTTACAGGGAAGTGAAACAAAGTAGCCAATTCTTCCGAACTCAAAAGGGCGCATCCCTTTCTTCTATTGGGAAAATAAGAAGGAAACCTTAAAACAGCATTTCTTATCATTCTTCTTGCCCTTAAAAATACCCTTCTTTCTCTGAAAAGATAATGCACTTTAGTTCTTGTATTGCTATCAAATCTTAAAACTTGACTACTAGTGTTAAAATGGCCAGTATACGACCTTAACAGCTTCCCATGCGAAGATCTCCAGTTTTCTCTTTTTGCAATATATACTCCCCTTACAGTGGTTCTGAAAATCGGTTTTTTTATTTTATTTTCAATTTCAGTAATTGTTTCTCTTTCTCCCGGCGTAAGCAGCATTTCCCTTTCTCCCGTTTCTGATTGGGCAACCGATTCTGCCCATTTATATGTTGCATCTTCTCCACTTCCCTCTTTTTCTGGCCCAAAAATAACCATTCTAATGACTGATACTAATTCGTCTGTAAAAGTTGCTGTTTTTTTTACTGTTCGCCTTGCGATTTTACTAATTATACCTTGAGCTTCTTTCCTGAAAGTAGGCTCTTCGTTTTTGTCGCCGGCGGCCGTTATGATAAATTGCACCCAATACTGCTCTTCTTGTCCCAGCCTTGCCATTGACTCTAGTAGTGAATTAATAGGATCAATTCTTTTTTCCTCTGCAGAAATTCTTTCTCCCTGGGGCTCAAAAAATTTCTCGTATGTTTTAATTGAATAGGCGGGATGCTCTTGAAAAATAAAATCTTCTGCGTAAAGGTCCCATTCTTGGTTGGGAATATTTTGGGGGACATCTTTTGTGTAATCTGGCACTTCTTGTATTTCTAATTCAGGATAATGGCTATAAAGCGCAGACTCAAGAGCAGATTTGTGCTGCAACATAACTCTGGCATAAAAGTGTATCTTTCCTTCAATGCTGACTAACTCCCAAGACATCCAATATGGCGCCTCGCCCAGCTCTCCATCGCACCACAGTTCCCGCCAACGAGCCGCATCATAAAGGGGGTTCCACATTACCGCAAGAACGTCTTCAAATGCCTTTAAAGGGATCAAGACTTCCTTAGGGGGAATTATTTCCAGAATAACCCACTTTGTTTTGGCATATTCAAAATCCCAAGCTATCCACCATAAGTATAGCGTCCTTAGTTGGTTTGCAAACAATAAGGGAGCAAAAAACCACCACCAGGGTCGCAAAAATGGTATATACAGGATAAAAAACATTGCAATAATCCAGCTGAAGGGTGATGCTACTTTATTAAAAGCCATTTAATTAAAACAAATTTGATATTTCTGGAAAATAGTCTACGACTAATACACATAATATCATTATCATAAAAGCGGTTATAAAAAACTCAAAGGTGAATAATAGCGGCACAACAACAACTGTTGTTTTTCTTTGATGCCAGTAGTAAATCAACGAAAAGAAAACTATATAAAAAATTATAGTCGCTGAAAACAGTATAATTGTCCCCCAAAAAAGAAATGACATAATCGCTTCGCTCAAGTTCAAAGTTCAAAATTCAAAATTTTGGTATCGCGCCCACGGACGCGATTATATATTGTCCCGCTTCGCGGGATACCTTAATTTTGCATTTTGATTTTTGATTTTTGAATTTATTAACATATTATACCCCAAAATAATGCATAACACAAAAACCATCTATTGCACAAAAATATAATAATTTTACGCCACTTCAGCTTGGTAGCAATTTTCGCAATAGACTATCTCTGGTCTATCTGGAGCATACGAGGTCTCAAACTCATTAGGGCAAGGCTGGTCTTTGTGTGAGTGATTAATTGTATTTTTATATATTTGATTTTTAGAATATTCTCCATTACAAAGACACGCCCGCTGATACAATTTCATAGGATTTCTTTGTTTAACTCGTGAAAAATGCCGGCAACTAGGACACAAAGAAGGAAGAGGTATATTCATCTTTCTATAAAATTGAAGTTCCGCAGGAACAACGCGAAACGCTTTTGTGCACTGTTCGTTGCAATCGCCTTCTGTCTCTGCCCAATGAGCACATTCAATCACCTCATTTATGATTGAATCAGGGATATCTTTGCTTAAATCGGGAAGATCTGTTTCTCGTTTAGTCGGAACATGACTTTTATCTTGTAGCTTACGCCATGTATACCCTTCCCTTTCTGCTTCTTCTTGTGGCAGTGGCATCATCTCTATGGCAAGAGTCTCATTATAAGCAAAGGGTGAAAGCTCTGAGGGAAAGAATTCGCCGTACTTATATACTCTTCCCTTCTTGTCTATATAAGGCATCTCACTCATATGGGCAATAATTTTAGGCACTAGTGCTTCGTATTCTTCTTTGGTGTATTGCTTGTTTAAGATGCAGTATTTTTTATTGCGAACTCCCACACAACCAAAAAGATAGGCAACATTATGGGAGTTATAGGAGTACTGAACATTTTGACCTGAAAAAATAAAACGCGAGAAAAATACTTTGTTTCCGGGGTATACGCCTGAACCTTCGTAGCAAGTTTGCGTAGACAAACCCACACGATCAACATCTACACAATCGCTCGCCTTGGAATAGGATAAAAACATGCGCCGACAATCCTCAGCACCCTCAAAGGCATCAAAGCAATAAAAGCAATTTTTGCAGTTTTCAAGGTTATCGCCGCTTGAATTTACCGAATAAATGAGCCTTGCAAAACGTCTTGGGTAAGCCAAAGCATGCTTTAAAAACTTTTCTTTTAGCTCCTCTACTCCCTTGCGCGATGAGAGATTTAACTCTTTAAGTTTCTGGAAATATTCTTCTTTTGTATACTGGACATTAAATATTTGATAAGCACCATTTGATACATTTACGCATCCTATACAATCGTGAGAATTCTTGCAGTTAAAAAGGAATGCACTGTCGTAACAGCCTTCACAATACCTGCTATACAAAAGCCGGCTACATGAAATGCAGTCTATGGTTTCGTAGTTAAGTTCGGATTTTTGAACCCAATAAGTGTCAGCCGAAAGCTTACTTCTAAAAATATAGGTTGAATAAAGCGTATCTTCGTTAAAATCTCCACCAAATACCAAGTAACAGTTTTTATTACCTTCGGTAATACTGCAGTATTCGCTATTTACCGGGTTAATATTCAAAAGCGCCACATCGGGAACTTCACGCCATAAATCTTTAATTTGGCTGAGAAAAGGTTTGCTCCAATCAATATCTTTTCCATAAGAGAGCGCATCCCATCCATCTCCCCACCACGCAGCGTGGTCATACACCCGTTGAGGGTTATCTGGCGAAAAGATAGAAATGAGCTCTTCTGTATGTCCCGGAAAATCACATTTTCTTTTGTGGAGGACTCTTTCATTACGAAAAGACATTCTTCGTTGAACGCGACAATTAAAACAAAAGGTTGGCGGAGGTACATTGATTTTTTCATAAAACTGAAAATCGTCGGGCTCTATAATGAAGGCTTGTTTACAGTTTTGGCATGCCTGCACTGAGCTTGCCGAATGTGGTCTTGTCTCTTGTTGCATGTTGCTTGTTGCTATTTATGCTACCTCTGCGTTATAACACTGCTCACAATACACGATTTCTGGCTGATTTGGATCAAAAGTTGTTTCAAATTCAATTTTACACTTTTCTTCACCGTGTAAATGTCCTTTTACGCTACACATACATTGCCCATGCCAGAGCTTTAGAGGATTTCTTTGTTTTAGTCTTTTATAATGCCTACAATTTGGACATAGTCTAGGTAGAGGTATATTCATTTTGCGATAAAACTTCAAATCTTCTAAAAGAATCCTAAAAGCAGTCATACAATTTTCTTTGCACGTGCCCTGATGTTCACAAGCGATTACTTCATTTGTGATAGAATCATTTGTTTCATTAATAGAATCGGGTATATCTTCTGAATTCTTCGTAATTTTATAATCCCTTTTATCGTGTTCCCTCCAGTTATAACCTCTATTCAAAACTTCTTTCTCATCCAAAAAGAAATACTCTTGAGCCGTAGTTTCGTTGTAACCGAACGGTGAAAGTTCCACTGGGAAAAATTCGCCATATCTATATTCAAGGCCCCTTTTGTCAACGTAGGGCATGTCATTCATGTGTTTTATAATTTTTGGTACAAGCTCCTCGTATTCTTCTTTAGTATATTGTTTATTGAGAATACAATACTGTTTCTTTTTTAATGCAACACAACCAAAAATATATGATGATCCCGGAACGGTGATACTATAATTTGCGTTATTTGTATTACTCCAATTACCCCAACCAAATTTACAGTTAAATAACCCATCTCCAGACTGTAAACATTCATACACCAATTCAATATTGTCCCCGTAGTGAGTAAAATCATACGTGGCTCTTACTGGCCCGTTAGAAACAAATGAGCAAAACTTTGAATCTTCAATATTGGTACCACCAAAACAACTCTTTGCATTTTTAGAATATGCAAGGTAGTCGCCAGTTACATTTAAATTCTGAACTCCAAAATAATACTTCTTCGGAAACTTTTTCCAAAATTCTCTTGCTTTGTCTTTTAAAGCAACACTATTTTTATATGAATCTAATCCAAAAGATTTTAATTTCTGCTCGTACTCTTCTTTAGTATACGGCTCATTGAAAATGTAATAACTCTTTTTGTGAAGATTTACACAACCAAAGCAATTATTGCAGCCACGAAGGCCCCGAGAAAAGTATACATCTACACAGTCTTCGCAATTTTGTGAAAAAAGGGTTCGATAACAATTTATACAACTTACTGTTTCGTAACAGAGTTCACATTTTCTAACCCTAGTAACATCTTGTGAATCTTTTGTATCAAAAGCTCCGCTACCATAAGAAACATTTTCGTCAAAAGTTCCGTCATGTAACAAATAACAATTCTTCATATTGTTTGCCATATTACAATATGAAGAATTAATCATAGTTGTTCCAAAGGCAAAAAGATGAGGAACGGGAACCTTGCGAAAAAGTTCAAACAATTGAGTCAAAAAAGGCCTTGAAAAATCAATGTCCATTGCGTAATCTATCGCATCCCAATTATCACCCCACCAACATGTATCACAGTAAACAACATTATTAAAATCTTGGCTGTAAATAGAGACTATTTTCTTCCCACACGAGCTACACTCTCGACTTTGAAGACCTCTTTCATTACGCCAAGCTAAACGTCTTTGAAGACGACACTCTGAACAAAATGTTGGTGGCGGTACCTTCATTTTTTCGTAAAAATGAAAGTCATCCGGCTCTATTACAAAGTCCGTTTTACAATTTTGACATTGTTTGGTTTCTTGATTCATAAAAAATTTATTCTTTCTTATTATCTTTTTTGCTATTGGCTTGTTGCAACTCTTTTTCTATAAAATCGGACAGTTCATTTGCTTTTACAATATTTGCATATGGATACATTTTCCTTAGCTCATCTATTATGGGGTAAAAGTCATAGTTAACAACAAAGGCGCCGGCATCAGCCGCCCATGCTCCTTTATTATAAAGCAGCTTTTTATCAGTTTCATTTTTGGGGAACAAACCCAACCTTTTATCAGCATGGGATATGATAAAAAAGTCGGCATTAGTGTCCGAATGAGTTCTTGAGCCATAATCTCCTTTAGCGTGAACATTGATATGCCCTACGTCTCCTTTTATGAAACTGTTTTCAAGAATGTTGATAAAAGCTGCTAATATATTTTCGTGAAGACCCCTTGAAATTCCGTGCCCTGAAAATCTTTGTAAATCCTCTTCAGAAAATTGCTTTAGGACCGGTCTGATTGCGTCTCTTTTGGCAAATCTTATCCCATCAACTCCCTCTACGCCTCCAATCTTGAGACCAACTCGCCAATCCTTATGCTTGCTTAATTCGTTGGCATATTTTTCTTGGATTTCTTTAATATGAGCTACGATTGCGCTATTGTATTTTTTTAACAAACCTTCAGCTATTTGAAGCGATTTTTCGTATGGTACAAAATCTTTTTTTATGAATCTCAATATCCCATCATCACACTCTACCCAATCTCCTGTTTCTGGAGTTCCCAATATTTCTTTATTTTCTGGATTTTTTGACATTTTTTGATTCTTTATTCATAGATATCATGAGTTCCAATGTCTAAGAATAAAACAACTCCATCCTCAAGAAAAACAAACTTGATGCGATATTTTTGGTCTATCCAAAAAGCCCACATCTCTTTTTCTTTTCCATGGAGTTTGTGAGTTTTCAGTGTGGAGGAGAAAGGATTTTCCCTGAAAATCCTTTCTTTAGCGGCCGCTCTGCCTTTTATTTTTTGAGGTAATTTTTTGTAGTTCTTTTTAAACTGCTGATAGATTCTAATTTCTCTAACAGGCATAACATTATTGCAAATCAGCTAATGAACGCAAAATTTTTGTTTTCCCAGTTCGGTAACTCTTTAGACCCTTTTTTACCAATTTATCAAGCCGAGACGCTTTTCTGCCCCTTAAATAAAAAGTTGGCACAGCAGATGCCTGAAGACGCTCATATTCTTTTATGGGAAGAATGACTAAGCCCCCTTCTTTTTTAACTTTGTTTTTAGAAATGTTTATAGTAGTCATGGATTTATAATAACAGATTATTTTTTTTACACAACTTCCGCTTGATAACATTGTTCACAATACAAAATTGGCGCGTAAGATTTATCATAGACGGTTTCAACTTCTTTACTACACTTAGAACACGTACGGTTAATGATTTTTGAAGGAGGACGTTTTTGTAACCGATTTACATGGCGCACATCGAAACAAACACGCGGCAGCGGTAAATCCATTTTTTGGTAAAACTGAAGTTCACTGTTAGTGATACGGTAGACTCCCGCAGAATAGGGCTTATCTTTTTCGGCGCATCCAATTACTTCTTTTAAAATAGCATCGCTGGTTTCGGCTATAGTCTCTGGAAGATTATCTCCTTGAATAGTAGTAGTATAATTTTTGTTTTCTCGCTCTCTCCAAGTATATCCCCTGTTTATCGCCTCTTCTTTAGAAATCGGATAAAAATCTATCGCCGCTGTTTCGTTATAAGCAAAAGTAGACAAGTCGTCTGGGAAATGTTCCCCGAAGCGATATTCCAGGCCCATCTTATCAATATAGGGAACCGATTTCATGTGTTCCATTATTTTAGGCAATATTGCCTCATACTCCTCCTTTGTATACTTTTTATTCAAAATAGCGTATTCTCCTTTCTTAACCCCAATACAGCCAAAACAAAAACTTGCACCCGGGCAGGAGTCGCAATAATAAAGGTCATGCGCGCCCATCCAGCACAGACTGCAAAAATAAATGCGAGATACATTAATGCCACAATTTTCCGATTCGTATACCAGCTCCGCCTTATTCCCCCATTGAAAATAATCCATGCAATCTTGAGCGCTAAAAACAAAGTTAAGATATTTACCGTCTTTAACATCATGGCACCAAAAAGAATTTTTGACATTCTCGGAATTCCTGAGCCAATTGCCAGAGGAATTAGTAGATTTAATGGATGTGACTGACCTTTGTGGGAATTTTTTTCTAAATTCTTCAAATTCAGCTGTCACTTTTTGTATGCCTTCAGTGGTATTAAGTTTTAGGTTCTTTAATTCTTTAAAATAATCTTCTTTGGTATATTTTTTATTGAAGATGCAGTACTCCTGGTTTATTAAATTAACACAGCCAACGCAGTTAGAAGAATTCCTGCACGCATATAAAAAGAAAGAGTCCCGGCACTCTATGCTTTCTTGTGAAAATCGCACCTTGTAACACCGGTCACAATCAATGCACTCATAGCATAATTCACATTGTGAAACCGCAAAACAATCAGAGCAGTTTTTTATGTCCTTAGCAACATATGTATAGAGAGAATCTTCGCTATGAGTTGTACGTAAAACCATGTAAGAGTTCTTCATATCGGTAACGCGATGCGTATACTCACTATTTACAGACTCCCCCTGTTTGACTAAAGCCATACGCGGAACTTTCTTTTGCAATTCGCGAAACTGCTCAAAGAACGGTTTTGAGAAGTCATAATCCATGCCGTATTGGTGCGCCTCCCACTTGTCAGAGTACCACTCATCAGTCCGATATACGGGAAAGGGAGCATCTTCTGGATACATACTTAATATTTTATCACCCGTTAAGTCGCACTTGCGATAATAAAAAAATCTTTCATTACTACTCCTGAATCGTCTCTGTACTCGGCATTCCGGGCAAAACGTCGGCGGAGGCACTTTTATTTTTTCGTAAAACTGAAAATCGTCGGGCTCAATTATGAAGTCCTGTTTACAATTTTGACAATTTTTTGTTTCTGAGTTCATAGTTACAATACTTCTGCTTTATAACACTCGTCGCAGTAAATCTTGCTTGAATCATTCTCGGTAAAAGGAGTTTCAAAACTATTGGAGCATGATGCCTCTGCATGAGAGTGAGATCCCACATCACACGTGCATGTTTTAGTTTCGGTATGGCGTGCTGGTCGCTGTGCAATTCTTGAATTATATCGACAATCTGGGCAGCACCGAGGAATGGGAATATTTTGGGATCTATAAAAATCTAATTCAGTCTGCACAATATTGTAATTTTTTGTACAAGAAACGCAGGCAAGAATGTCTTTTAAAATAGAACTGTTAACTTCTTGAATGGTATCGGGTATCTGATCGGGTTTTAAAGTTTCCTTGCCAAAGGTTCCCGGAAGTTGATCTTCCCACTTATAACCCGCCGCAAGCGCTTGCTCTTTTTCCATGGGCATATACACTTGCCCTTGGGTTTCGTTATAACCAAACGGCGAAAGTTGAGGCGAGAAAAATTCACCGAATTCTTTGGTTTCCTTCATATGTGCGATAATTTTTTCCTTAAGTACAGTATATTC